>Ga0114899_1000367_pt1 | contig 33465 bp, 43 predicted proteins | sample MalvireepMed_215_FD_83497 | JGI IMG/M metagenome (GOLD analysis project Ga0114899, IMG submission 83497) | Marine viral communities from the Global Malaspina Expedition - Malaspina viral metaG DeepMed_215 | ecosystem: Environmental > Aquatic > Marine > Oceanic | place: Mediterranean Sea...
AGCGCATTGCGAGTGTCAGCCAGCTCTAATATTTTGTGCATTGACGAGCCTAGTAGGGGCCAGATCATATCGCTACAGTCCTGAGTGATCTCACTATCGTGTCTGCTCTCTAGCTGTATGATTTGCGGCGGTGCAATCAATTGGCTGACTCGTAGTGTCTTATCTCTTAGCAGTGACGGCTGGTTATAGTGTTCGATTGCACTTGCTATAGTAGTAGGGATATTGTGTCTATTTACGATTCTCATTTTTAACCCTCTGCCCCTGGTTCATTTAGCTCCCAATCGTCATCGTCATTTTTACTAACGATCCAGCTACAGATATCTGCGTATTGTGAGCGCAGGATTAGCCTTGTTTCATTAATATGCCACGTGCTCTCTAGGTATTGTCTCATCATCTCTTCGCTCTTGCCGCTCATAGCGAGCAGGGTAAATAGACGCTTTCTCTGTGGATCACTGATGGGCCTATTGTCTGTGGACGCGTCGTACTGAGATGGGTCAAACGGTTTTTTCATCGGGGCAGGGATCTCTGCTGGCGGTGGTGGCGGTGGCATGGGGCCGTTACCATTTACCCCCTCAAGCTCCCTCATATTTTCCATCTCCTCGGCGTTTGTAGGGGCAAAGCCAGCTAGGACAACTACCCAGGATAGAGCGTTTCGCAAGGCCCTTGCGACCGCCTTGGTTTGGCTCATTGCGGCCATGTCTGCCAGTGGACGTTTTTTCCAATTTGGCTGATCCTGTAGGCAGTATCCTGTGCCTGCACTAACGATCTGGTTTGTTGGGATATGGACTGCGACAGCGTAGCATGAAAATCCCTTAGTGCCGTTGATCTCGACATATTTCGGCTCTTCTGGGCGAGCCATTATGGAGTAAAATTTTCCCAACGTTTGTAAGTCCGGCATTTCGAGATACTCTTTCCCCCCGATGATTATCTTTCTGGGCTTTGAATCTATGACCTCCTTCAAGGCTTTTGCGGCCTCGTGTGCGTCTGCCAAGACTTTCCTCGGCTTTTCACCCAAGGTCCAGCCGTTAGATGATATATTCGTTTCCACAGGTAGTTCATTCATTTTAGACATTACTTACCCCCATATAGTTATTTAGACATTTTTAAGCTGACCACATCGTCAATCTCTATATCCACTACCTCGTAGGGTAGTTCCCCACGCCGGGCGCAATCGAGTGCCTGCTGTTCCGCTTCTTCCCCGCTGACAGCCTCGACAATATGTTCGTGAATCAGTTTGACAGTGACTCTATAGCTGTGCTCCATGTTTCCTCTTCATTTCTCGACTGCATTCCACTTCGGCGCATCTCACCCCTCGACTGCAAAACGAACCGCTTCGTAACGACCCACTCCTCGACTTCGGAGCAATACAATCCATGTCAACACATTTCTCGACTGCAAGCCATTTCATCTCTCGACTGCAAGTCATTCCAGCTCACTCGCATTCCTCGACTGCAACTCACTCCATGACAAGACTCGACTGCAAGTCATTCCAGCTCACTTCATTCCTCGACTGCAACTCATTACATTTCACTCCATTCCTCGACTACGATACAGATCAATCCAAACCTCGACTGCAACTCACTCCATGACAAGACTCGACTGCAAGTCATTCCAGCTCACTTCATTCCTCGACTTCGACTGCAAGCCATTTCATCTCACTCCATTCCTCGACTACGATACAGATCAATCCAAACCTCGACTGCAAGTCATTCCATGTCAGGACAACACTCGACTTCAAAACAATCGCAACTCATTTCAGCCCATACCTCGACTGCAAGTCATAACAATTCATGTCATTCCTCGACTGCCTATTTCCGTAGGTCGGGCAGCATCTCAGGCGGTATATCTAGCCCCTTATTGGACGCTTGGACGTACAGTTTGGCGGCCTCAAGTTTTAGCTTGCCATTTAGGTATCCTGCGCCGTTTAGCACAGTACCTAGCGCCCGCCCTGCCCTCGCATCTATTTTGCCAGCAATCATGTCATTAAAAACTCTCTCGTATCCCTCAGAGATTTCTGACGGAGTGCGTAAAGAAAACTTTTTAGGTCTTGCCATTTCCATTTTTCCTTTCTGTTATTGTATATAGATATTTCCCCTCACCCGCCGACCGTTCGCCCCCATACCCGTGCGTGCCGCCATACGTCATCATATGCTCCAGGTCCGAGTGCTTGACTGCCCCACCCAACACTCGCAGGGTGAAGTCGATTCGTGACGGCTCGATGAATTCGAAACGCTTTAGCGCACTGACCTCACCTCTAGGACCATTAACGTGGATGGGCTTGTCTATTTCCCCATCGGGATTTTTTATCGGCTCACCATCTGGTCGCAATATCGGTATCCAATACTCGTCAGGATAGAGACAGTTTTTGACTTTTGTCTGCAAACTGCGCTCACCCTGGACTCGTCCGATATAGTGCCAAGACAAGACCCTGGCACACTCTTTTAAATGCGCTCGCACCGTATGCCCCCTAACAACGAGTCCACCGTTTTGCCGTTGGAAAATGGTCGACGAGAATTCTGGCTCTGGCTCTGCCAGCGTTGCCATAACCTCCTCTTGGGTTTCCTCGATGCTTTTTCCGCCAGGGGGCCTCGCTTTAGGCTTACGAGCATCGAGCCACGGCTTGACTATATCGGCTCGTCCAGGTGTGGACCCACATAGTTTCGTGGCAAACCGCCACGAAACGTCATACTCGGTCCAGAGACTCTGAGACTGCTTCATTTATACCGCCTTTCTTTTTTGGCTTAGAGTTCCAGTTGCGCTGCTTGCACTTTGGACATTCCAGTGGGTGCAACACTCTTGGCAGCCACGACCAAGAGCATCGCCTACAGGTAAGATGATACCTCGTTAGTTTCTTCATGAGATTATGATTATCACAATCAAAATCAAAATACAATAGAAAAAAGAACTTTTTTTAAAAAAAAATAATAGTCACTAACTGTGTGATATTATTAGGGTTTATCTACACTGGCAGGTGGCGCACTGTCTTTTTGACGGGTCAGGGTCGTGTTCGGCTTCGCAATTTAGACAGTGTGTTTCACAATTTTGGCACATAACGCTTTCGCAGTTCAGGCAATAAAATCTAATCTCACCATCCCGTGTCGGATTGTTGCAAAATCCGCAATCTGTAAACGTATCCATGCTTGCCTCGGTTCACACCGCTATGGTACTCTATTTATATGGCGAAAGGAAGGCGAACAGACTTACCCACGGCAGGCCGGATAAAGGCGATGTCGGATTTAGGTTTCAGCCCTGGACAAATCTCTGGCACAACTGCGATTAACCTTGATACGGTCAAACATATCCTTAACGGCTCGCATGGTTGGCGAGAGATATACGATGATGAGGTTTTTGCCGAGTATAGACTCAAACAAAAACGGGTAATGCAAGCTGCTAGTACTGAGTTGTCCAAAAAAGCACTAAGCCAGATCGAATCTAAACTAGGGGATGCTAGTTCGCTTCAGGCGGCTACTGTCTATGGTATTTTACGAGACAAAGAGCGACTTGATGCTGGCGAGGCTACACAAAATATTGCATTGCATTCGAAAACTGATATCGAAAAACTTGACGAGTTAGCTCATATCCTATCTGGCAGTCTGGTAAAAAATGAAAACAATTAGTAGGTGGGTATATCAAGTGCAATTATTTCTTTACAATTTAGTTAGTCCACATGATGTAGCTAAATTAGATTGGCGTGGCGGTACTAACTACACCATGAGAAAAACAGTACGTAGGTTGTTCCCTAATAAGTGAGTCCTGCCTAATGCGTCTGATCACGCCAGTAATGATATTTGTATTTAAAGCTCTGACTGGATTTTTCAATTTATATCTCCTATCGACAGCCATACGCATCTGTATATGTCTTGCACACCTAGATGCATTTACGGCTGGTCGGCTACAGTCGTGGCATAGTCCACGCCTTATCCGCCTAGACTCATAGGCTCGTTTAGCTACAATAGATTTATACGCCATATTATTTAAACGGCCATGCTTTTATTTTTAATCCCTTGCTTTCGGCAGAGATTTCGAAAATCGGGGAACCTAAATCGTTAGGCGGTAGCAACCTAGCTTCGACATATCCACCATAGGGTGTGCCGATACTGTATCCCCTTGGGTAACTTCCTGTACCAACGAAGTATCTATTATGGGATTTGATTCCCTTTCCCGCCTGTGCAATCTGGTCGTCTTCCTCTATAAACAAAGCGTGTTCGTGGCCTAGCGCATAAATGTCGGAGATCCATTCGTCTGCAAGAGCAGTACGTTTTCTAATTTTTCCAGGCTTGCTTCTGGCAAACCCGTAACCGTGATGCGCTAATAGTCGGAGAGGATAACCGTTGATATGCCAAGTTCCCATCGTCATCAAGCCTAGATACTGAGCGTCTAATAATTTACAAAAATATTCAGTCGAGCTTACACCGTATAGGCGTTTACCCTCACTATCTCTAGTATCTGGCCCTTCAAATTTATGCCAATGATGTCCTTCCAGTAACCCGTCAACACAGCCTTTTAATGGTTCCAATTTTCGAGCTAGCTTTTGCATTAACTCCATTACCCACTTGTCAAGCTGTTCCAGCGATGAGTCGTGGATGCCAGCCAGCGCAGCACGCTCTGACGTGCTGAAACAATCAACATAATCGCCCATTCCAATTACCCTAACCAAATCTTTATGCTTACGGTGGTCGGCCAGCATATAGATAAGGTCATCAAATAATTGGTGGTTACATGCGTCTAAATTCCAATGGATGTCGCCCAATAAAACAAGCACACATTTCTGGCCCTTTTTAAGCGTGATCTGTCTTTCAAACGGAACCATAAATTATAAACTACTAGACGGGGGGACTACGCTTTCGCTTTCATGGCTCGGAAATTCTGGCAGTAGTGGTGCTACTTCTGCGAGTATATCGGTAGCCAGTTTAATTAATTCTTGAAACCGCTCAGTGTCACCCTGAGCTAAGGCCACATGTGCAGCCATGTAATAAACAAACGCTGTATTCGATGTAGTGGTTATTTTTTCCATACCATCCGCATCCAATAAATGTGGATAGTAATAGAATAGTTGAGCTAGTTTTTGTGAGTTGGCCTTAGAGGTTGCATCAATATCGTCAATTACGCCAACATGTTCTGCGACAATATTTCGTGGGGCGATAGGCTTAACGCATCCAGCAAGGAAGATTAACAGCGTTAGCGCAAATAGTAGGTTGCCGTACATATATCCAATACCCTTCTGCGTACTCTTTTGAAGGCATCAGACATACGGTCAAGCGGTCTATCTAAAAAACGAAACATACGGTCATCAGTCATCACGGTCTCTTTGATATTATTTCTTTGCCACACCTGTAGTTGAGTTAGTGTTGTCATTATATCACTAGCAATACGCAATAGATAGACATCAGGGGATCTACTGTATTGCATACACAAATAATTGATTGCGTCTAGCAGTTCTTCATTAGCTTCGTCAATATAATCTCTTTGTTGTTCGTCAAAATTAGCATAGGTTTTCTTACCCATTTCCATGCGAGCCAGACAATGAGATTTAATGGGCGCAAATTCGTCATCGAGTATATAACCCATCTCACACACCGAGTTTAGAATTTCACCATGTTTGTTTAAATCAATAGTCATAACCAGCTCTGTATTTTTCCGAAAAGTCTTCGAGAACCTTTTGTATTTCTTTTTGAATGGATTCAATTAAGCGTCTTTTTTTAGGTTTAGGCAAAGCACTAAGCTCTATGTCACGCCTCTTCCGAATTAATTCTCGGAGATCCTGGTCACGCTTTAAAAGGCCCAATTTTCTTAAATCATTCAATGAGACACTCTTGATATTTATACCCAACAACTTAGATGCTATTACCGTACCTACCGTCTTTTGCCTTCCAAAGAAATCTTTAGATTTTAACGGCTGTTCCCCTCGAATGTGTACTTCTGGAGCTATCGCCTTCCGAAGTGCCGTGACTCCATGACCACCAGTAAAACCAGTACCTGGAATGGGGGGAGTCAATGATGGGAACCAAGCCTTGAGTAAGTGATCTGTCATCTTACCGAACGCTTCAGGCCATGTGTCTGTGCGCTTAAAAATATCCCTACCAGTAAATAAGCTGCGATTAAACCCTAGCTCAAGAACTGCCGCCGCCGGACCACCAGGAACTTTAAAGGATATCTCCGATGCCGTTCCACCGAATAAACCGGCATCTACTAATTCTACCAAGTCACCAAATGGAAGCATATACCCTAAGTCAAGAAACTGATATCTTCCATCTTTGTCTTTTGTTGGCAAAAGCACATGGCGTGGTAGATTAAGATTCCCTGCTCGTTTTGTAGCGGCAATGTGTTTCCCTGTTGTTTCTGGAAAATCACCTTCCAATGAGCGTTTGGATATTTCTTCCATACCAGCAAAGGCAATGGGCCATTTCCAAAAACGAATCGGATGTTTTACTGCTGCTTCAATCGAAAGAGGGATGGCCTTGCTTGCAAAGGTGGCGAATGGCATACCAAGGGGGGCTTTCCGCATTTCTCTTACTATCGGACTAATGTCCTGATAATCAATGCCGAATTTTTTAGCGTGCCTTAAAGCTATTGCGTGATCCTTTCCATGCATTCTTTGATGCACATAAAGCGCACTCTTAAAGAAGTGGTCAATGGCCCCATAAATCCGTGTTGGATGCCCTACGGGCTTTCCAATTTTATAACTTAGTGCTTGCACGGCATCTAACCCTCTAATGATCGCATTGCTATCGGGGGATTTCATCCATCCAGTGTGCATTCCAGTGTACATTGCATTTATTTCCTGTTTGTTGAATGTGGCACGGTAAAGACCACCCTCCTTTGCTTGTTTAAGCCAATCGACTGATATTGGGTCGTAACCAAGAAAACCCTTTAAAGTCCTAGTGTATGCAGCAATTCCGCTTGGACGAAAAGGTGATAGCCCACCCCAATCTGCAATTATTGTGCTTGAAATAATATTCCGAGCCATAGTAGCGGGATTCGTAACCTTGCCGACTTTCCACATATTTGTTAGTCGTTCTAAAATTTTTAGAAAATCACCAGGCATCTTACTCATGTAATTAATTTCGTCAGCCACATCAGCACGAACATATTTCTTGGCAAGCGCACCAAGGGTTTTTACGTCATCCCCTAGCCGAATAAATCCAGGTTGTTCTGTTGCAGAAACCCATTCGGGAGTATTTGCGACTTTAGTAAAAAACTCACTTACTTTAGCCTGACGGGACATTTCGTGACTAGTCTTTGTAAATACATAGGCTGGCTCTGACCTCAGTTCGCCCAAGCCCGTGCCGATATATACTTCTTCCGTAGGAGCCACAGCTCGAATAACACGGGTAACATCATTGGGTGCGACACGCCCACCCTCCATTGTAACTTCACGCAACCTATTTACAATGTCATCTATCTGTTCGGGGGAAATTTTAGTTTTCTCAGCCAATACCGCCCCAACATCGTCTGGTAATTTTTCGCTTTTAGCAAAGTGAACAGCTTCAGCCGTAGAATCTTTAGTTCTATAAACCTGTTTCCCCGCCGGTGCTGCTCTAAGGCGTTCAGGTATGTCTCTAAATAAAGTTACCTTTCTACCTGGACCTAGAGGGCTTGCTGCTCTCGATTCGACTCTAAAACCATAAGCTAAAACATCTTTTAAGGCATCAGCTCTATCTGTAGTTTTTTCTATATTTTGCACAGCACTAACGGGAACTATATCGCCATCTATGTTAACAGTGGTATAACCCTTATCTTGGCCTAATGGGGAAGAAACGCCAGGATTTCTTTCTGGAATATTAACCGTGATTCTCTCGCCTCTTGCCTTTAGGCGTGACGTTCCTAGTCTTAGTTTACCTGTGGCTATGATAGGGCTTTTTCTAGTCTTCCTGAACTCATATAGTCGAGCAAAATATGGTCCAAAGTTTCGACTAGCGCGTTCAACGGTTTCAGGTGAAAGATGACCAAGTTTAACTAATTCTTCCTGTAGTCTATCTATATGCGCTCTAGCATCAATAGTAGGACCAACTATTTTGGGGGGTGTTTTTGCCGTCACAATGCTACCACGAAGTATTTGATCGGCTCTAAGCCTCTCTGCATGTGAAAGACCCAAGGCCAATTTACTTCCCAACTCGATAGCAATTTCAATTTCATTATTGAGAGCAGCCGCTAAATTAGCCTTCATTTCACGAAATTCTTTAGGTGTTCCACCACCAGCCCTAAGCCATCTTGGTGTTTTAGACAGAATATGTTGCCCAAGCCGATCGACTGCTTTTTCCCATTTGGGGCTTAGTCCAGCAACTTTATAAAGACTTGTGCTATGCGATATATCCCTTAATACATTTCTTGCTATCGTATAGGGAACTTTGGGATACATTATTGCAGCCAACTCTATTGCTTCCCCTATTTGTGCCGCAGTTTCAGGAGATGCACCAAGTTTCTCACTTACATCTCTCGCTCCTGGTCCGATTCCTGTTGCACGAACTAACCCCATAGCGGGCGAAAATGCTGCCCGTATAGCACCAAAGCCAGCTTGTACTTTTGGTCGGGGGTCAAAAAATCTCTGTAAAAAAGATTCCTTTCCAGTATAGGCTCCTTCTATTTCCTTTAATCCCTCTTTCCATTCATGTTTAGTTGTTTCCCAAAAATCAGTAGTAGCAAAGGGTTCGTAAGCCTCGTCCTCTGGCGGGGGTAAAAGCTCAACAATTGGGGTTTCGAAAGAAGATGGGTCTATCTTTTGGTCATATTCCCATGATCCTTCCACCCCTCGTTCCCTGGAAAAACCTTCCTTAGATTCTTCAAGGGGTAGTTTGTCAACAAAAATTTTAATCATGGACTAAACATGAATGGAAAAGGATTCCACCAAGGCTTTTCCTTTTTTTTCTTTTTTTTCTTTACTTCCAAGAAAGGCTTCATAATTTCATTTATTAACTTATTTTGCATGTCATAGTCATGGACTCCTAATTGTTTAAGGCGGGGTATGATCACTTCTTTGAACGAATCTACACCATCATAGTTTCCTGTAGTTTTTTTAAAGACTTCTACCATACTTTTGACTATAGCCTTGTGGTTCTCTGTACTCGAAATTATCCGTTGTAGTTCTGGTGGTACTGGCCACTTGCTAAGGTTCAAAACGATCCTCCTGACTACTTCTTGAACCGTATCGGGATCCAATGCAACAGGCATGTTCTCAAACAGATCTTCCTGATTACTTTGCTTTGCCAAAAATCGTGCTTGATTTTGGATTCTTATATTCAAGATTGCTGATGCTACCGTCATATCTCCACCGGCGAGCTTGTCAAGGTCCAGATATCTACCTACTGCGTCTTTATACTGCCTTTCCACGTTCTTCGTTGCCGTACTCCGGTAGCGTTGTCTCAGGGTACTCTTTTGTGGCAGAGTAAGAGGTTTATCCGGTTTGGACCTATTACGTTGTTGTACCCTTACCATTGTAGCAAAATCACCCTCTCTGAGAGCTTTATCGTACACATGCTGGTCTAACTCTGATGCTTTTGCATACCATGAAGGCTTGGATTGAAATAGCTCTGGTTGGTATGCAAGTTTACCTTTTAAATACTCACCCATCTTAGGAAATTTCGCATTTATATACCGTTCTCTTTGGTCATCATCCATACTACTAAGTAGCGTTCGCCCTGCACCACCTAAATGCCAAGTCAATTTTGCTCTTTCACCTTCTTCAAGTCCCTGCTGTAGTCCCCTTACCCGCAACCCTGCTAACTGTTGTTTCTGCGCTTCCTGCCTCAACTCTGCGGCAGGATCGCCTTGTGTTAATCCTGCCCACTTCAGCACCCTGGCGAGTCCTAGAGCCGTTTGCGCCCCTTCTGGTAATTGACTAACGGGGTCGATGAAGCCTTCCGGCATTTGATTGGAAGAAGTATCGAGACTAGGAAGTCCTAGCCCTAACCCAAGTAAACTATTTGCCATTCGACTCTCCTGCTATTTTATCCCTAATATATTTTTTAGATTCACACCAGATAAACCAAGAGATAATGGAATCAGTCCACCAGCCACGCCACCAAATCTCTCCGTCAGGGAGGGAGCAGCAGTAGTGATTGTACCGGCTGGTTGTCTTAGCCTGCCTAGACCCAACCCCAAGTCACCAGCCATTCCCCCTAGTGCCATTCTATTTTGAAAGGCTTGTTGCCTTAACCCCTCTTGGAACTGTTGGGCAGCTATCTGTTGAGACTTTGCCTGCTCTTGCATCTTCTGTGCTAATCCTGACCTGGCTTGCAATGATCTCTCAGCGAATTGCCCACCTTCTTGTTGAAGCCTAGCTCTGTTTAAAATATCCCCCGATTCTAATCCAAATCTGACTTGCCTTGCTCTTTCTTGCGCTTCGGCTTGTTGTTGTAATAATTTTTCACGTTGTCCGATTAATCCCAATACGGATTGCGCTTCCTGTCCGGCTATACCAGACCTCAGTCGAGATACCTGTCGTAGATATGATTGACCAATAGGCGTATCGGCTATATCCATACCCCTTCGATCAGCTTCACTTTGGGCAGCCATTCGCAAATCCTCTAATGCCTGCTGTGTTGCTGGCTCATATGCTTCTCTTACCATAGTACGAATTCCTGCTGGAACGGTAACGGGTGGTGCGCCAACCGTTAATCCTAATGGCGATATAGTAGGAGCCGCCTGTATTGGAGCCGCACCATACGGTGCTTGACCAAATTGCACCAACCCAGGAAGAGGATTATAACTTGGTTGACTAATACCAAACTGTGCAGCCAACCTCTGTAATTGCGGATCTGATAGTGTGTTTATGTCTATTGCCATCTACCCTTCTCCTAGCTATTGATTAATACGGTGTCGGTTTCCCGCTTCCAGGTGTCCAGCCTGGTGTCCATGTGGCAGGGTTTCGTATAATACTAAGCAATTCTGGCGATACCTGGCCATCATATTCATCTTCTGCAATTTTCCTCGTGTTAACAAGTATTTTTAGTTGCTTATCTTTGGATAACTTGCGGAACGTGTTGAAATCGACATCATCATCACCTGTAAATCTCTGCAAGGCACGCCTACTAGCGGGCGTTAATGTCAAACTGCCATCTTCGTCCCTAGTAATAGACTGCAAGCGTGTCTCAGTAGCCTGCTTCTCTACTGTTTGTCGGGCTATTTTTGCTGTTTCAATATCCTCTGCCTGTTGAAGCATTACTCTTGCTTGGTCGAGTACTCCTCGTCTTTGCAGTTCGGCTTCCACAGGTGCGATACCTGGCAATGCCCTACCGCCTTTTTGTTTCAAGTTCAAAATTCGTGTAATTAACGCATCATTAGAGAATTGACCAATGTCTCGATGGAAAGCATCAGTTCCCTCTTGCGTTTGTGCAGCACTTAAAAGTTTCTTATTTTCTTCATCAGATACGGTAATACCGATAGTTTTAGCCTTATCCTTTCCAATATTGTATGCGCCTTCTCGTCTTTCATACATACCCTTAATAGATTTAGGGTCATCCAATGCAGTATAGGCTGCCATACCCAGTGATAATGGCCCTGTGATAAAACCTAGAGGGCTTGCTGCTGATGCTCCCAACAGCGACATAAGGCCACCGCCAGCTTGAAGCGCAGCTTTTGTGCCTCGGTCGTCAACAAGCCCTGAAGCAAGTCCCAATCCCATACCTGTCAAACCTAAACCTGAAGGCAGATTTACCTGTCCGATACCCGGTATATTAACTGAGCCAAGCGGTTTAGTGAACGAACCCCAAGCACCCGTTGCAGGAGCCACCCCTGCACCACCAGGGGGTGAACTAGAAGCCACCCCAAAAGTTGGATCATATCCCCCACCTGGTATCTCGTAGGCTTTGGGGTCAACTACAGGCACACCCCCGCCTGGTATCTCAAAAGGTGGCATGCCAGGTACGCCCACACTTGGTACATAATCACCAGTCTCAGGGTCCAATATCATTGGTGGCGTTAATCTTAACTGTCTTTCTAGCAATCGCCGCCTTGCATTCCCTACGATTATATCCAGTTCTGCTCTCCTATCTGAGAGGGTGTCTGGACCTCCAATGTTTTCAACCGTTATTTTAGATTGGCCGATCGGATGCCTCAAAGGAGCCACACCTACACCACCACCTGACACAGTGCTACCACCTAGCGGATCATCACTAATTGAAAAAAGATCACCTGACACAGCATCACCACCACCAAACAGTTTACCTATAAGATCTCGCCCTTGTTTGGTTCCCAATAGCATTGCGGCTGCACCACCAGCGATTGGAGCAGCCAATCCTAGACCACCCCCACCTGGTATCTCGAAGGGAGCACCCTTACCACCCATTGCCGGAACTGCGCCAGGCACAAAGGCTGATGGGCCTAACCCTTGGGTAAGTGAATTATCGTAGTACCCTCCCCCAGGGTCCCCCTCTCTAGGAACCCAATTAGATGGCAGCCCTTGAGTTAAACCAGGGCTACCACCACCACCAGTGCCATAATAATCCCACCCACCCCCTGCGCCTGTACCGCTAAATCTACCACCTAATCCAAAACTATCTGGCAGACTAGATCCGCCGAACATGGTTTTTAGTTTCTCTATTAATCCACCTCTATCTTGCGATGACAGTGGAACATTGTATTGAGTTGCTAAACCAGAACTTAATAGCCTTGCTAAATGATCTACCGAAGGGTCAATAACTTTTGATACCCCCGGGGATTGTGTGCCAAGAGCAAATCGGGCAGCAGCACTCTGTAGGGCTAATTCACCCGGAGATGGTGAAGGAGTGAGTTGCTGTTCGGTTTTAACGCTTCCTGGGTCCGTTGCAGCAGTAGCGATTCTTCCACCACCAATAGCCCCAAGAGCACCTGCCGATAAAAGATTGAGAAATCCATTTGCCATATTATTTTAGATAGGCAATTACTAGCATAGCGGCACATGATAGTACGCCTATCGCCCCCCATATCATATAAGATTTGTTCTCCACGCCCCTTAACCGCTTTTCGATACCGTTAGACCCATACAAGCCATCTAGCAAGCGGTCAAATCGTTGATTAAGTGATTTCAATTCGGTTTCAATGGAACCTAATTTTTCAGAAACATCCATCTCCATTAACCCCCACCATCAGGCCCTTTATAGGGTTCTTCAACTACTATTGCTGACGGCTGTTTAGGCGTACTATTAAGTTTACCCTTGCAGTCAGGACACAGCCCCTCAACTGTTGAATCTAGTTTTTGCTGAAGCACTATATTATTCATCACAATGTCAGCCAGCACTTTCTTAATACGTTCGTCAATAGTCATAAATTACCATCCTACCTTTATTTTGAAACCTCGGCCTTGTTTACGAATTTCCTCAACCTTACTATTTAATTCCCTAGACTCGTTAATAATTGCATCCGCCTGTGTTATCTCTTCAGCACTATATGCAGATGGGTCACGTTTAACATCTTGAGCAAATGCGGATAAACGTAATTGTTTTAGCTGTTCATCCATAGGGCTGGAACTACCTATAAACTTTCTTATTCGCATTGCGGTAACTTTATCAACTTTCTCTGCGCTTGTTACCTTCTCTGTTCCAGCTTTGTCTGGCCCTGTCCACTTGAACTCTTTAGGTTTTAGTTCTGGATCGTATTCAACTTTAGACAAATCTTCTGTTAAACGTAGATAATCAGGATTTTCATTGTGCAAAGGTGAATCGTCTGCTACTTCCGCATCGGCTTCTTCTGGCGTAACTGGAACAGTAAACCCAGGAACACTACGGTGTATTATTCTGCGTGTACTTTTGTTATATCGAATCCACATTAAGTATCCCTCGCTAAGTTATTGATTATTCATCCATATATGTTGCGCTATCGAGTGCGCCAGTGGTGACTGTCACCTTAAAATACCAATCGCCGGGTATTATAAAAAAGCACGGCACTTGGTGAGCCGCAGAATTTGCGGCTACGTCAATAAACGGGTTTAGCAAAGTGGTACCAGGTGGACTACTTGCTCCGGCAGTAACGGAATATTGATTTTCGCCCGTACTAGCACCGGCGATACGGACGTTGATCCTTCTCCACTTACTACCAACTTGATAAACCGTGCCAGCATTGATCGAGTACACCGCCCAAGTACCACTCTCGCCAGCCGTACCAACTGATAAAGTTCCTGTCTCATCTGGTAGCGTCCACGTTCTATCTGCCGATGCAGCGTGGGTAAGCGTGCCTTGGAATCCGCTACCAGCAGTAGAGGCAAATCTATATTTTGTTTCTGCTGCTCTACCAGCCACACGCAGTAAAAGGTCCACATAGGTATCTTCTGAACCAGAGCCAATGTCTGTGGCAGCAAAATCAAGACGACCAAGTACGCAGGGATTCTCATCAGCACTTTCAGCATCGAACTGAATACCCGTGCCAATACCAGCAGCAGGGGTTCCACTGGTTACGCTTCGTAGAATAGCAGCAACATCTACTGCATCGGTGCGTGAATCTGTTTCGCTCACGATTAGCTGTGAACCAGTGATTGTAGTAGTACCGTCTGATGCTACCTTGAATCGTTCTGCTGCTGTTGCACCAGCTTCTCGAAGGAATATCTTAAAATCCGAATCCTCTGCACCAGCCCCTTTGTCTGAAAATGAAAATTGTAAACTACCTAGCACAGACGGATTTTCATCTGCGCTCTCGGCATCAAACTGGATTCCAGTACCTATACCCGTATCTGGCGTGCCAGATGTAACCGAGCGTAGAATAGCTGCTATGTCCACGGCATCTGTCCTACTATCAGTTTCGCTTACTATTAATTGCGAACCAGTAATTGTGGTTGTACCGTCAGATGCAATCCTGAATCTCTCGGCAGCAGTAGCACCGCCTTCCCGTAAGAACACTAGAAAATCAGAATCTTCCGCACCGGCCCCCTTATCGGTAAACAGGAATTGCAATGAACCAAGAACTGATGGATTTTCGTTTGCCGATTCTGCATCAAATTGTAATCCAGTTCCAATCCCATCAGCGGGTGTGCCACTCGTAGTGGACCTCAAGATTGCTGCTATATCTACTGTATTGGTACGGCTATCTTCTGGTGCTGCTGCAATAACTGCTTGTGCGCCAAATTCAGCAGCCATTGAACCGCCTGTAGTAATGTTCAGCGTATCGGCCCCACTGAAATATATTCCAGTATTGCTGTCACCGTTTGGATTAATGGAAGGATCACTTACCGAACCGGCATTAATATCGTCTACACGATTATTATCAAGATCAAGAGTGCCAGTTAGAGGTGAAACCAACGACAATCCATTGTTAATAATGTTATTAAATTCTGCGTTAAGATCACTAGCTGTAAGGACTTCCGCAGTCCATGTTTTTACCCGACTTAAAGCCATAATTGTTCCTTACGTTAAATCTGCTGCTACCGATGTGGCAACCACATCGTAGTCTACCCCCATCTCATATATCTCTGCGCTTTGATTTAGCCCACCCTGTGTAATGTCAAGCTGGATAGATCTTGCTTCCCCAAGGGTATTATTGACCACCGTCTGCAATGGATTACCACCTAGAATACCAGTATCTAATTCGCTAGTATCAAGTAGAAACCCTGCTGTTCCCTGATTAAAAGTGTAGCTTTCTGCTGTTTCCTGATCTCGCTGTAAACTGACAGTAATATCCCAATTACCTACGGGACGAGACTTCATGTACATCGAATACAAGCCAACTGGCTGATCACCTCTTGGCTGTGGCGGTGGTAATATAATTTGAGGCGTAGTAATCCTAAAGGTATAAGCATCTGAACCATTATTCAGACTATAGTTGGTTCCAGTGTCATGTCTTTCAACAAACCCACCTGTAGTTCCAAAGCATAACTCAGGCACGCTAGTGCTAGGGTTTATTCTTATCGCTGCCGAATGACAGCTGCGACCAGGCCAAGTAAACGCCTTTAATCCTTGTTCTTGACTTAGAATATAAGATAATCCAAAAATCATATCTGGCTCCGAAGATGCAGCACTAGTCGCTGTCCATACTACACAACTCTTTCTTGTGTAGTTCGTACCCCAAACAGCATTTAACTGAGATCGCTTAACCTCATTAGTAAAGAAGCCCCGAAGAAACCTAGTTAAATCAGCTTCTACAAAATCTCCAAACTTCTCCGTTGCACTTAGGCTATGAATACCCCTATCGCTCATAAACCACACATCGTTTCCAACCTCTACAATGGAGTTATGAGACTGCAAGGCTATGCCACCTACCAACTTAGTAACTGCGAAGGCCGCCGTGGTACGCCCTGAGATAACGTGGACGCTACCTATGTTTGGACCTTTAAATATAAATAGACGATCCTTGTGAGATACTACCCCAATAATTCTATCACCATCATCATCTGATATGTCTATTGATCCAGTATCGCTACCTGTGTAATCTTCAGGATCGCCGCCAGCCCCATAGGTTATCCGTGATGGATTAGCATTTACCCCCCAGGTCCAAACACGGTTAAGATGCAATACCGCCCCTCGTCCAGCAGGAGGTGATCCCCCAAGAGTTGCCACGTTACCGCTTCCCGACCATTTAAGTGGCGTATCATTCTTGTCGGTAAAGATTAATAATAAATCGCCAGCCTGACAAAATACTGGAATAGCATCTGCTGTAATAGAAGCTGAACCAGTTATCTCATCAAATGTTCCATCCATGTCTTCCTTGTAGATTTTCTGGTTGCTAGTCATCAATACATACTTTTGAGTATATGTACCCGATGTGCCAGTAATCCAGAAATCACGCATCCCTGTGATATTAGGGGTGCTCGATATGGCAGACGAATTAACTCGAACACTACCACCGACCTTTAGAGCCGAACCGCCTACGCTGTATATCGTATTCTCGGCTCGTTGTAAGTGCGAAACCTCACGCACTTGCGGGGCCAGATCGGTTGCATAACCACCTTGAAAGTTAAAAATTCGTGTTGCTTGTATCTTTTCAGGCACGTCTTATATCTCCACCACAAATCTCACATTCGATACGATACTCGCTTGATGGAATTGGAACATTCAATCGTGTAGGCCATAATATAGATTGGTAGACTTCAGGGAATAGCTCATCCCTTCTACCAAACAGTTGATATGGCACATCGTGGCAGCTACCACATTCCATGTCTGATATAAACTTTAGATGATTATTTTCGTCATGGCATCCTAAAACTTTCAAACTCATTGCCAGTGCTAAAACGCCTCTTTCTGAACGAGTCGGAATTTCCACGACCAAAGTAACTGCGTGGACTAAATCGTGGCCTATCGTGAATTGAACTCGCTACATTATCTGACTGTACACGCTGCATCAGTTCGTTGTATTCTGCCTTGGTTTCCTGCGAGCGTGTATCGTCCTTCCTGTCCCTATACCAATGATATAGAGCATTTAGGACAATTAAATGCCTATAACGTAATGGAATTATAGGCTCATCTGTATCATTTACTAATTGTGCTTGTTCTGTTCCTGACGATGTTACCGCTAAATTGGATGTTATATACTCATAGGGAATAACATAAATATTATCCGGTGGCGGGTGTACTACCACTCTATATCGAGGCGTAGTGTTACTGGAAAAATCAAGCTGAATTATCGTAGCAACCGATGGCCTGCCAATAGTATAATTACCTGGGTATCGCCTACGAAATTCCTGTGGACCAATAAGAGGAATATTGAATTCCTTACTAAAACTGCGTAAGTCTACAGGTCTAAAGAAATCGGATTCTAGGGGATACTCGTCCTCGAAATATGTATAGGAATCGCCCGATAGGTCGGAATCACCCACATATCTATGGGCTAATGTAATACTTGTATCACTACCAACTGCGCTTACAAGGTAGACATCTGTTTCGCCAGCAAATCTAACCTTTCCACCAACACGGGCATTGTTAAATCCCATGCCATCAACGGCTGTGTTCCATGCTGTACTAGAACCAGTTACGGCTGTGCGAGATACTGAAATATCAATCGCTACAGTACCAGTGGTATAGTCATCATGGGTTTCTAGGTAATTACGCCTAATTGCCCACGGAACATAATTCCCTGGTGCAACGTGAATATCGTGAAGCGCAGTATTTAAAAACCTATCAGCCGCATTATTAGTGTCGGTAACGCTGGTAGCTTCACGCAAACGAAATAAAAAATCTCTTCGCAAGTCTGCTAGTGTTGTAACTTGTGTTGCTGCCCCCATTTGTTGTACCTTTCCTAACCACGAATTCCCCTATCAACATAATGTCCACTACTCATTATAGGAGAGCTTGGACGTTTAAGTGAAACCCACGCTTGCGGATTGGTTCCGGCCAACTGGACATACACACCTTTTTTGACCTGCACAGGAAGGTTCTGTCCTGGTGCTAGGTCGTTTGCTACAACATTCCTGACATAAACAACTGGTTCTCTGCTAAACGATATTCCTGTAGATGAATAAACATCAGTATCTAAAATTGTCATTACCGTATCAGTGCCGGTTCCCGTCAGGCTAACACTATCAATCGTGCAAGGACCAACGAAAGCGTTAATGTCACCAGTAACCCAAAATGTATCTACTCCAAATCTTTCCCGTGGATAAACCCTTGCATCATCAGCAATAATCCCACCTAGAAGCATTGTTCCAGTATTTCCAGAAGCAGTTCCACTGACTGCCCCAAAGCGAGCTACCGTAATCGCCCCTTGGTCTAGGGATGCTATTTGTGATCCTACTTGCGCCCCATCAACATAGAAGTCAATCGTGCCATCGTTACTTCCACCATCATCAATTTTTATACTTAACTCGATTTGATGCCATATCCCATTTGACCTGTTAAATGCAATAGAGTTAGTTGAAGTAGTTTCGCCAGCAAAGAATTTGTAGTCATCGCCATCTCTTTCTATTCCAAAAACAACCTCATCAGTGGATGAAGCCCGTAAGGCTAGTACGATAACTTTATTTGTATCACTTAACGTAAAGTTTTCTGCTACTAAAATGGGGAACCAAATATGTAAGCTTGCATCAGCACCAATATCAAGCCCATCATCTTCTTGTATATCAGATGTAGCAGTACCATTTAGCTGAATTCTACAAGCGTGTGAACCCTGCCAAGGGGAAAGCCCGCTACCAGCTAAAGTCTTATAGTCGGGAAAGTCCAACAAGGAACTACCCGAATCGTTTGCACTATTAAAATTACCTCTAGTACCATCATCAAAGTTTTCGTAAAATGTCCAAGGAAAAGCCATTTATAAACCCCCTATACCAGATTAGCGGCGCAAGAGCATATCCTGATAGCAAGCACCACTTATCAGAACATCACCAACCTTTGCCGTTGGCACTATTCCTCTAACCGTATCTAGCGTGCTATTGCTCACGATATGCCTTTCACACTCACTTTCTACTGTCTCGATTGGCATCGTCATATTGGCGGCGCAACCGTTTAAGCTGAATATGCAAAATACGCAAATTAGTAATGTCACCTTCACGGTGAGCCTTGAGTGCAAGTTGTTCAATACGTTTGATTTCACGGTCTAGCTTTGCGCTTTTAGTATTATATTTAGCAATGGCATCCCATATTCGAGTAAATAATGTCGCAACCGGACCAAGCCATCCAAGCATCTAGCAATGTCCTTCTACCTAATCCTTGCTCGCTTTCTCTAATTTATGGCCTAACCCAACTACCCCAAACGCAGCCGCTATAGCATACAATGGGCCAACGATACTCCCATAGCCTAGAAATTCCAGCAACGCTACTACCATTACTATTCCTGCTGAAGTCCAAGTTTTCCATCCCTTCATAGCCTACCCCCTTATGTATCTTGTTGTTTCTGCGCTTCTCTTTTAGCCTTTAGTGCGTCTTGTGCCTTCTTGATATTAACCAGTCTTTTTTCTCTTGCCTCTGGTGACGAAACTCTTTTAGGCTGCGTTGCAGTTGCCCTGTCTACTTGATTCTTGAGGTCATTAATCTCTGCCATTAATTTAGCTACTACATCCTCTTCAGCCTCTACTCTTTCGGCTTGCTTTAATGGCGTATCTACTTTAGTTTCCCCAAAGGTACGTTGCCAATTTTCTGCTGGCACATTGCTAAAGGCAAAATGACCAGGAATCTGTGCGTCTGCCATAAATGTTGTTTCACCTGGACGCATAATTGATGGCCTTAATACTTCAATGTTAGCTAGATCCCTAGCATCAGAATCAGGATTCTGTACTCGCTTTATATTCTTCCACTCAAGTACATAATCTTTATTCGCAGCTTCCCAATTTCGATTCCAATCTACTGCCCCTGGTGGATTACGCCGCATGACTTCCCTTGGAGGCATCTTGTTCGTTATTTTTTCTTCCAAATGCTTTCTACGGGTTTCCAGAGCATCCTTAGTTTCCCCCGATAAATCAGTCGGCGGGGAATAATCCTTTAACTGTCTTTGTAGCATATGGGAACGCCTGGCGAGGGTTCTTCGCCCCTCGTCAGACATTCCACTTTGTACCCATTCAGGTGCGCTTAATCGCCTTTCAATACGACCTAACTCTTCTTCAGCAGACTGCTTCTCGTTTGTTCGTAAATAACGAAAGGCAGGCGTTACTGTTCCGTTCTCTTTGTCAAATCTATTTCTAGTTGCTTTGACTTTGTTTAGTATTACTTCTGCTTCGGTACTACTCATATACTTCCTTTCTAGTTAGTCAGACATTATGAATCTATTGCTGGCAGTACATAGCCTGATGCGGCAATAGCACCGCTACCAAGATTATCAAATTGATATACACCAACAAGGGTAGCTAGGGCTTCACCGGCAGTATCCAGATGACCACTACGGTTGTGTGCTACAACACCTTCATTGTCAGAGGTATCACTAGTAATCAATACAGCCCCCGAAGTGTTTTTACATACATTATAATTCCATGTAACAAAGCATCGTCTTAAATCTTTACCCGTTGCAACCAGAATTACTCTTCCTGCCGTAGCCCCTGGGGTAAGAACAGCGTTGCCAGATACAATAAGGTCATCTAAGTCAGCATTTATCTCAATAAATTCTACGCAAGCGGCATCAGGTGAGGTCCATCGACAGTCAATAACCTTCAGTCCGTCAGAATCATTGTTGGTTGTGCTAGTTGCCTTAATAGGGGTCAGCCAGTTTTCATTAGTAGTATTGTCGGCAAACTCGATCTCTTCTAAGACTGTGCCTTTGGCAGTAAGATCCAAGCAAGCAACGATATCAGCATGACCAGCCGCAAAAACCAAGTTTTTGATTCTAACGTCAGCCGCAGAAATAACTGCCGTAACTGCTGTACCACCATCCATCAAGAAACGAGGACGTTGGTTGTATACGCCAAGCCCGATAATCGTGACACCAGCAACATCAAAGGTAATACCGCTTGCACCTGTAATGGTTTCTGCATGGTTAGGCATTACAATAATATGATCGCCCTGATTAGCGGTAGTTCTACCAATAGCAGCATCAAGAGTTGCCATTGGCTTTGTAGGAGAAGTTCCAGGGTTGCTATCGTTAGCAAAAGTTCCAGCACTATTTACGAAGTATGTATCCCCTGTCGTAAAAACTGGTCCAGAACCTAGAACTGGTACGCCAAAACTTGTTATACCATTCGGAAAATTTGTTAAACCCATTGCTATTTCCTCATACTAGGAACATCGGTTAATACCGTTGCTACTGAGATTTGCACTCAGTCTTACCCATAATTATTCATCAAAGTAAATATATGATTCACTTTAACTACGTTAAATATCACCAGCAGGATGTATCCTGACTTTTGAAAACCCAACCTTGTTCATATTACTACCAGACTTAGGCGAAAGACTAGGCCATGAGACTGTCTTAACGGGTACGTCTGATACTGTCTGCGACCCTGTGCCTGGGCTTGGGCGTGACCCTGACGGCCCAACAGACCTCTCTTTAGTTTTAGATTGATAACGACTTGCCATCATTACCCCCTTTAGTATTTAGAAGATTTCTTCTTTTTACCTTTCTTAACTTGTTTAACTTTATTTGTACTTTTCTTTTTAGGCATAACACCTCTCCTTTAAATAATTATTACCACACCTTCCACCACGGGTCTTTTTTGTCCTATTGTTTAGATGGTTTTTTAGAACGGAAATAAGATCGTTGTCCTGGAATTATTCCCTGATCTAATAGTTCTTGCCTTTCCTCTCTTGTCAAAGGACGATCTCGCTCACGCTCCCCTTCTTTGTCCTTAGAAGCGGATTCAACCTTATCCTCAGTTTGAGGATAATCTTTAGCGGGTGAATGGTGCTTAACTGTACGTCCTAAGAATGTTTCTTTTTTCACGCTAAGTGCCTTGCATTCCCAACTTATGCTGCTCTAGTCTTTCCCGATATTTCCTGTCCTGTTCTATTTTTTCACGCAATAGTCTTTCTCGCTCTATTTCCAGCCTTTTTCGTTCTAACAATCTTTGTTCTTCGGGTGTTAAATTATCTGGACGGTGTTTCCATATAGGATAATTCCTAGATGTACTGCGAGGATAATCCCTGGCTGGTGAATGGTGTTTAACAGGACGACCTAAAAATGATTCTTTTTTCATATTCTTCGCCTTCACTCAAGTATTCTTGTCTCAGATAAAGCATCGGGCGGGGGAACAGTGTACTTACCCCCACCCAATGAACACTTCCATGAATCAGCTTACCTGTGCGCCAAGTACCCAACGCCAATCAACGTAAGCATTACCCCAACGAGCATACACACGCCATTTGCCGTTAAAGGTGTCGAAGTCCTCAACAAATGAGAACTCGCCCTTATTCCTATCCATCCACACCAATCCACGACCACTCTTCATCATGTTGGCATCACATAGAAACCAATCATTGCTATCAGAGAGGTATACCCACTCTTCTACGTTATACTGTCCATAATGCACGTTTGCGTTGTTATTGGCAGTATCCACCTTGCCCTGTGAACCTACGATCTCATACGCAGTTTCGTAAAGATCAGGTGGAACCAGTAGCATGGATGGCATTACGCCAATTACTTCTGCTCTATCGCCACGGAACCCAACCATCTGGATTCTAGCTGAAGCTAACGCTACAGCAGACAATCCGGTTGTTACCAGGTTATCAAAACCAGTAGCAGTAGATGAGCTAGAGGTTGTCGTGTGCGAGTTAGAACAAAGTGCAACGCCTTCACTATGGCTGTAGAAGAAACTATCCTGGCTGAAAGCATTGGTAAACGGACGAACCGCATGGGATTGTCTCAAGCGAAAAAGTGCCTGTGACAAAGCCTTTGGCTTCTGATCTATGACATTAAAAAGGTCATCATCAAATAGCCTTCTCTCAATCTGGATACCAGCCGCAAACTCAAGCGGCGTAATAGCCACATCGTATCCTTGAAATACATCATCATAGTTCAGATTACCCGTGAACTGTGGAATATCCCCCAAGGTTCCAACGGAACTAAAACGCTCGGTTTGTAGTCTACCAGGCATCACGTTGTAGAAAGTGCCGACTCGATCTGGAACTTGCGTATACTCATCATCAAATATACGCTTGAATCTCGGATCAAGTACGTCAGCAAAATTTTCTGATTTAAGTGCCATTATCTAATCTCCTATTTTCATAATTTCTATAAATTATGTACAACCCTCATAGGCAGTTATACTTGCCCTTATTTATTATGTAGTAGCAAATGCGTGAGCATGGTCTGTCAAGACAAACTCAACTTCACTATTATTGCTATCACGCAGTATCAAGTTATAAACCGCACATAGACCACCAGTACCAGAAGCGATTGACGCATCAGCCTGATAGAAAGCAGCAGATGCTTGCACATTACCGTTTCCATCAGTAGTGTCCGTTCCATCCCCAGGGATCATCGTCCAAGGACACATCAAGAATTGGTCATTAACGGCAATTCCGTATTCCAAATCAACAGGGATAGTTACCGTTGCACTGGCTGAATGTGCGCTGATAATACGCCACTCTGATAGTCCAGCGATATTCCCATGTCTCTGTCTACGCCAAATGGTTCCACCGATCATCGAATTAGACTGTGCATCGGTTGAAGTAATCACATCAGGCGTACTTGTATCAGCAGCCGTATTGGTCATAACCGTAAGCGCAGTTCCCTCAGTAGAACTACCAGACATCGTTGCGTTGATAATGTTATCTGGCCTAATTGATACTTCGACCGTTCCTAGCGAACCAGCCGAAGGGGTTGCGCTATAGGTTCCCGAAGTAAGGGCAAGGCCAAGGCAATCCGCAAAGTCGGTTGCAGTAGAGGGAATAACCCCATTAGGATCATTTCCTGCATCAATGGCTATAATTCCTGGGTTAGAAAAAGTAGCCCCAATATGGTAGCGGCGCATTACTTCTGCCCCGCCATATAATGTTCCTGAAACTTTCATATTCTTATTCTCCTATTATCGTTAATTTTAAAACCACTATGTTCTTTCCTGCTTGGGTTTGACGCTATGATCTTCTGCAAGAGAGAAACTTCCTGTGCCATTTTCCATCTTTGTTTCCATCTTCGCTTTGCTTCTGCTGGATCAATTCCAACTTGCAACCAGTATTCCTCGGCTACAAATATAGTACCGCCACCCATCCGTTCGGTTCTCTCGTTACAGCCATCACATACTCCATTAGCCATATACCCACTTGTCTTTCCTGTAGGATCAGGTACATACCGCCTTCGATATTTATTCCTTCTAGGATTGAACTTCTGTCTACACCAACTACAAAGCAGTATTGCGTGTCTTGAGTCGGCAAGTTCAGTTATCCATCCAGCAGGACTTAAATAGCCACGTTTAGGATTAGTCTGTCGCCCTTTATGCTCAAGAGCCTTGAGTTTTTCTTGCTTAGAAAAACCCTCGCCTAGCCTATGATATTTCGGAACGACTACTATTGGGCTATTCATTTTCTTGTAATCTGATCCTTACTTAGATATTCAGCCTCTCTTTTCATCTCCTCTGCCGAATAACCACGGGAACGCCAGTGGTCGATATATCGTTGTGGAATCGCTTCGCCCCTAGAGGTACGAAGAAGATTGTCATTTTGGATTCCAGTCTGATGTATGCCCCCACTATTTAATTCGCTATGGCTACTATTGCGGCGTTCAGCACCCGAACCAGATTGCCGCTTAAAACGATCTATCGGTCCAAATACAGTACGAAGTGCAAGAAGCTCGGTTTGAGGACTGCTAGCATATCCTTCACCTACTAGCTTGGTGAACTCTTTAGATATCTCACCGAATCTAGGATGCTGATGAGTTCCAAGACTAGGGGCTATATCAATATATTGATTGATTTGCCCAAGGGCAGATTCAAGTTGTCTACTATTACTTGTTTCTACCGCAGCCCTGCTCCTTTCCCGTGTCATTGCCTCTTCAATCTTAATATCAGCTAAAAGATCAGAAGCAGTTAATTGGTCCAATTCACCGCTATTAACAGCTGCATGAATCTGCTCACGGGTTATCCTCTTGTTAGACCCCCCATTTCCTCTGTCAACGACTTCGCCTGCGGGTACGCTTGGAGCCTGTCGGCTCGCTGCCTCTATCATGGCAGTTCTTTCTTCGGCACGAATTCGTGCCTCTCTTTCGGCCAAAAGTTCCCGTTCGGTCTGTTTGCGTATGCGGTATTCCTTTCGACCTCTAACGAAGCCAGGATGATCCCCGCTAGGTTCCCCTTCTTCTGATACCTCACCGACTTCAGTAGGGGTATCAACTTCAGGGGTTTCCGCAGGAACTACTTCCTCGGCTTGCACACCCTGCTGTTCATCATCGGGCATGAAAAACCTCCTATGGACAGTATGAACTATCGCACTAATTGTAATGGCTATTAGTGAGAGCCGCTTCCGCTACACGCAGAAGGCAGACAGGCAAGTAAAACTAACTTAGCAGTAGTCAAACGGACGTAGTATCGGTTTTTTTAATTTTAAAAGTAGCATCTATCCTAACCATGTGATTATTTTCACCGTTAGGCCATTCTTCATAATGGTAACGAGCATCATGGTTTTTTACCAACTGGTCAAATTTGTCTTTAATATCCGATATTTCTTGTAACCACGTTGCCATTGTTGTGCTCATTTATTACTTTATATTTTTGGCCTTCTCGTAGTATTTGCCTTTTTCCCAGGATACCGATTGACCAGATTTAGCATACTTCTTTACTGATGCACCTTCGCCCTTTGGCTGAAGCACAGATGGATTAGAAGTAGCAATGTTAATAGGATAATAAGTAGTCGAGTTTCCAGGCGTTCCGCTTCTTCCTTCTTTAGCTGGCATTGTTTGGCCCTCCTGTGTTTTGTACCGTATAACTCTGTTCGCCTCTATTAATCAGGATTTTAATTAAATCTAAAACTTCTGTCAAGCCTTTGATTCTTCCTTGCTGATAGGATAGCTCTAATCGCTTGGAAGCGAGCGCATCCCCGACTATATTTCTATCCTCAAGTATTTCTCGCTTTAGAGCATCTGCTATAGCTACTGCACGTTCTGACATAGCTGCTATATGGTCGGCATAAGTAACCCACTTTGGATCACCCTTTATACCACTCATGGCAACACCTACCATGTAGGCTAATCGTTTTTGCTCTACTTGAGTAGAATCATCCTTAACAACTTTCTCTTTTTCACGTTCATCAAAGTCTTGATACAAGATTGTCATATCTTAATATCTCTTCGCTGTTTTGGGGACAACAGGGATAATCCTAACGGGTCTGTTCTGTCTATATCTTCAATCTCGGTAGCATATCGTTTCAGAGCTTTCGCATTGGAATCCATCCTGGCTATTATACCTCTATTTATCCCATGGCTTTTTGCCTTACGATAATCATCACGATCTAAATACTCATCTGCTGCGGTACGAAAATCGCCCCTTTCAATTGCCTTTGCTGTCTCATGCTTGGCCTTAATCTCACCCCGATAAACCATATTGAAGAGAGCATGTTGTAAATAAGTAGGAAAGTGTTCATACTTTTGAAATAAATTTTTTGCTATGTTGATTTTATCTACTGAATCCAAGTCGAACAATTGTTCCGCTTGCTTATCGGTTAAAGGTACTTCCCCTTTTACATACTTGTCATAATCTTCCTTCTTATTCCCTATAACTTTTTTAAGATTTTCATCCTTTTCATAAGAAAGAACCTTATGTCCTACCCCAATAGTTAATATGTTATTTGGTCCTTCTAGGTATGCCCTTCCAGGTTCATCCGCTTTTCCCTTACCTTCCCATTTAAGAATGAAATTATATAACGATTCTTTAGGCTGTTCTTTCACGGCCTTTTCCCGAACCGGAGTAGAATTCCCTGCTAAATTTAACATGCTAGTTGTTATAGGTATAGCAACCACTACTGTAATCCCCCCTCTGGCTCTACCCCTGCCTCTGGCGATATTTCTGCACCCTCAGTTGCCGCTTGCTGTTCTGGTTCACTTACCGTTGTTGGAACACCGCCCTCAACCGCCTGTCCACCAGCACCACCGAGTTGCTGCTGCATCTGCTGTGCCGCTTGCATCATCTGTTGCTGTTGCGCCTCTTGCTGTACTCGTCTTAATACAGAACGCAAATAAGAACTATAGATATTCATTTCTATCTTGGTACTCAAAAGGCCAAAGTCATCGCTTTGCTGAAACGCCAGTAATTTTTGTAGATGGGTATTAACATCTTCCAATGGTGCGCCATCAGGAACCTCACCCTTAATGACAGCCGATATAGCCTGTTCGCCTGTAATTCGTGGAGTACGGTCATCTTCTGTTGGCGGCTTAACATACTGGTCTGGATCTTGATCTAAGGATTTCACATAATCACGAATAAGCTGGTGGGATGTTTGCTGATCGGTAATCCCCATCTGAAGCGCAAGCGGGCTAATAAGCACACCCATCATACGCTCGAATACCTGAGACATCGCCTGTCTGTTAGTATTGAGAATTGTAGCACGAAATTCAAAATCCATGTCTGCATCTAGTTCCTTATTAGTAACCAACGTATACTCATCCCCCGGCTTTGGAAGCCCAACAACACGGATTTCTTTCTCTGGTGGAAAGTTAGCCTGATTTAGCCTGTGGAACATTCTATGAACTTTTTTAAGGCCACTAAAAAATCTTCTTAACATCTGCTCGCTTCTAACATCGCCTTGTTGCAATAAGGCCATTGTAGTTCCCATTGTTCTCAATGCCGATGCCTTGCCAGTAGGAATTCGTCCAAGTTGAACATCTGAAATCATTGATAGTCGTTCAATCATTTGCTGCACAAGACCCATTGTGTTTAATACCCAGGCATTGTTCTCGTTACCCCATCTTGGGAACATAATATCTTGCTGTGGATTATCTAAGGGAAATCCATCACCAGGCGATAATCTAACTATCTCTGGTTGCATACTGCTGGATGAACGATAGAAGAAATATGGAACATTTCTAATCTCGCCCCAATCAATATTCATATCCATTAAGGTTTTGTAAATATCATAGAGAGGTTCTACAAGCTCTAGTAGTCCTATTCCATAGAGCTGGTTGGGAACAGATATGAAACGAGCTTCGGCGATAGGACGCTCAATAGGTGTACCTGGATAAATTTCTGTAAGATATCTGGCTCTAAGTAATCGCTTAGTGTCTCTTGTTACCCAAAATATAACGTGTTCGGCTAGTCCATCGCCATTTACATCCCACAATCCATAATGTTCAACAATCTCAATACCACGAAGCTCTTTCTTTGTTTGGTCATGCTTGGCCTGTTCGGTTTGAAAACCACTCATGGCATCTTTCTGTTCCCGCATTTGCTCATTTTCATTAGCACTTGTAATAGGCGAGGTAGATGTACTAATGGCAATCCAATCTTCTTCGGTCATTAAATCATATGTGCCATCGTTCATTCTTCTGCGTATCTCATCTAAGCTGGCAATCCCAATGCGATTAACATAGGGCGCACCGAAGGGATTATCGGGGCCAGGTGGCTGAAGGTTAGCAGAGCGAATGGGAGCTACTATATCCTCAATATCTTCAACAATAACTACAGGCCCGTCTTTGACAAGAACTTCATGCTGAATATGAGCTTCCAGCCTACCATCGTCTCTGTCATAGAAATCTACCTTACCATCTCTATGCTCGCCATTCTCGTCAAGTACGATCTTCCATGAATATCCATCCTCACTAGTAGCATTTGCATCTAAAAGAGAATCGCCAAATAAGTCTAAGAGCTTATCGCCTATTAGTTCGGCAACCCCACCATTGGCGGCTTCCTCGGGTAGTTTATCTAAAATCCTAACATCATTAATTTGTTGCTTATCCTTTACCCATCTAACGAAAGAAAATACAGTTCCATCATAAACAAAGTTAGAAGCCATATCGTCTATCTTGGACGCACCGTCTTGCTCGACAAATAACTGCCAATCAAGTAGCTGGTCTATTTTCTGTTGTTTAGCAACATTCCTGCTCTGTCGTGCTTTCGATTGTATGATAGGACGAAATCCCGTAGCGGCGTTAAAGATTGATGCCTGTACTCTTAGGGCAGCTACGGTCATAACTGGAATCCAGAAGTTAGAAGAATTAGCCCAAGGGCCGTTGTTGCTAGGCAACCAGCCACGAAACTTAGCGTATCGGCTGATTCGTCTGTTTAGCCAGTCACGCCTTTCGTTAATATCGTGTTCTAATCGTGAAATAACAAAACTAGAAACTTCGTCTTTATCGATTTTAAATGATTCTTTAGCTTTTCGAGCCATTGAATTATCTCCTACCTTTGCCAACTAGGTGGCCGATTAGTATTTCTTTCTAGTGGTTTATAAAAAGTACCACGCCTAATACGTTCTAGTTTATCGGAATACAAGGGGGAATTAACCACATCGCTCTTTCTAAGAATCTGAGTTCCGGTCTTTAAAGCTCTGAAAGTAAAATCCCCATTAACCAGATAGCCAGCCAAGGTCGGAAAGTCATCATCCTTATCTCTAGGTCTTGGTTTAGGGTCACGTTCATCGTTTGAGTATCTAGTCCATTCTGCCCAACAGTATCTCAAGAACTGATTGTTGGTAAACTTACAGTTATTGAATATACGAAACCTGGGCAACATAGTTCGCTTATCAGGTTTCATCAGTTCCTTCAATCTCATTCTAGCCGTTAAACGATTGTCGTTAGCCAAAGAGCAGCGCAGTCCAACTAAATCAAATTCCTCTTTTACCGTCCTTGCCGAAGTCTTAGATGACGAAGAAGGCGATTGGCCCATATTAGGATCAATTAATCTTTTGTGAACCTGTAGATGCAAATCACCTTCTATCTGCCTAACAGCATTGTAGACCAATAAGGGTTCATCGTCTATGCGTAACTCGGCTACCTGGAATACGTCATCAGAAGGACTTATGGCATACCATGCTATACAATGAGGTTTTCGTGGATGTGGGTCTAAAACCATAACCACAGGCCATGTGTACGCCTGGTCTATGGGTTCTACGAAATGACAGAAGCTGGCTGTATCTTCAGATTGGCAATAAGAACATTTTCTATCGCTTACAGATAGAATAGCCTTACTACATCCAAAGCACCAGTATTTAGGCACATCGGTATAGAGCGGATAGATCCTACCCGTTAGATGCAGAAATTTCCCGTGAAACCTTACTTCCTTCTGGTCATCCGATAAGCTCTTAGCAACATCGTGAATTTCCTGCTGACTAAGGATACGATTATGCTCGGTAAATAAAGTAAACGAATCAATATTTTCATCCTTGTTTGGCCCTTCTAATCCTTTTTCATAAAGTTCATCATACACCCAAGCGGCATCCCAGGCTGCTCCCTCGTCATCCGGTGGGGTCATTGCCATGTAGAGCTTGCCACCAGTGTCGATAGTCCTCATCTTATTCTCACGATATATGGACTTAGGCGGTCCTTCATCGTGAAGAATCAGGTGAAAACTACCACCAGAGAAGTTCTCGGTTTCCTGATCGTGAGACATAAACTGGATAGTAGTACCATTAGCTAAAGAGAGAGTTCTTTGCTTCTCGCTCCAAGATTGAAACCAATCACCGTTTTTAAGCATATGAGGCGGTATCCAGCCCCAATGACCGTAGGAACCACCTTCAGGATCTCTACCGTTCCACTTCCACCATTGTAGTTTTGGTTTAATGATAGGTTCCAATACGTTGGTTAGAGATTTACAAACAACACGAATTCTAAGGGGCGGTTTAAACTTCTTATCTCTAGGGTAATCCTTCTCAAGCGAATAGGGGATAATACCCGTTCCCTGAATACATATCTCAGCCAGGGTAGTGTCGGTCTTACTGCTTCTATTGCCACCAGTAACAATAATCTCTTTTGCCATACTAAGGTGAATCCTTCTTGCATCTTTGTTTACCGGCTCATATAGCAAAAGTTGCTGTTTCTGCTTTAAGTTGTTCCTGTATTCATTTATTTCATTAGCTAACTTAATCCGTTCTTCCAAAGAAAGAGCTAATATATCTTCTTTCGACTTCTTTAATGCGACTTTGAGGTTCATTTTAAACGCTATTTTATACCCTAAAACAAGAATCTGTCAATAGTCTTATAGGTTATGTGACGATTCAATTGATGATTATTGATGGGTTGGAGGGGCTTAAAATTCGTTTCATTCTAATCCCAACCCTATAGAAGAAAAGGAAACGAATTCGTTTCCGCCACGGGTAATCCCCTAGTGGCGGAAATGTATTTATATTCGAGATACAACCTAACCTCTGACTATAGAGACCCCCCATCGGAGGTTAGGTTTAGGTATACACCCCAGGATTGCTCTACATCTCTACACTCGTTGACATTTCCTCTTATATTTCAACTATTTGTGCCGGTGTAGAGTGCTTCTGATGTAGAGGTGTAGAGGGAATATGGGGCAAGTGAAGGTGAGATGTAGGTATGTAGGTCGTAGCCCTAAGAAATAAAGCTTCATTCCCTATTCCCCGTTTCTTAGCCAAAGCCAAATAACTCATTTTTCACCTCTCAGGACTGCGAAAAGTGCGAAAAATGCGAAAAGAATTCGCTTAATTCGCTTAATTCGCATGGGGGACGACCAATTACAGTCATCTACTATCAGGTAAAAAGTTAGATAAATATAGGAAATCATTAAAGAAAAGAGCAGATATTTGGCGGATCAGGTAAATACCTAAAACCCTAAATACCACAATTTGGGCTTCAAACTACCATTTTGGGCCTCTATACTAGCAAAATTGACACTCAAGTTGGGGTTTTAAGGCAAGAAGTCGCCAAACATGGACTTAACCTTCTTTATTTTGTTATTTTATGCCAATGGTCTTGCCATTTTTTTAATTCCCTTAGATGAGTCTCTAGCCGTTTAGGATTTAAACGAACCCCCATTTTCTTCCAGGCTGCCAAGATTCTTTTAATGACAGCTAAATCAATAACCTCAATGCTGTTGGTAGATAGAGATTGAAAGCTATCCTGAATCATTTGCGTCTATACCTAGATAACCGCCTAGAATCTCGTTACAGGATTCGAAATATCCACAGCCTTCCCTAGTACAGAGTAACTGGCAGTGTCTTTCAATCATGTGAGTACCACATACAGGACAAATAGTATTAACTTCTATCAATTAAAATACCCCCGTAAGGGCCGTAAGTGGCCCTAGAATGAACTTTTATTGAGTAGCCTATACCAAAGTACCCCTTTTTTGTTTTCATGGTGTGTGAGTAGGAACCCTATTGTTTCGTATATATAAGCTTTTATACCATCGTGGTGTATGGCTGGGAACCATATAGTATGCCCCAAGGGCAGCCTGCCCATATTAGTATTATTATTATTATTATTATTATTATGATTATTATTATGATGATTACTATCATTATTATTATTATTACTATCATTGTGTCAAGCCCTACCCTATCTATAGCAAGCTCCGCCACCCTACCTTGATAGTCGGATAATATTACACCCCACCCCCACCTCTTTAAAAAATAATAAAAAATAATTGCAATAAACGGTTGACGTGGTTGTCTAGTATAATATATATGATGATAGTGTTAATTAGATATCAAATAAACCGTACCCCAACAGGGGGAGTAACAAAATGAGGAGACACTATGACAATGAACAAACGCTTAACAATCTACGAAATAAAAAGGCGGACCGAAGAGACTAACCCGTACTTTTTCAGCAGGAAAACCATGAAGTTCTTCGGGCAAACACTGCGAGACTTTCGTATCCGCAGGGAGGCAGACGGGCGCTATCGTATAGAGGCTCCTACCTATCGGGGTCCGGATAAACTAAATAGACCAACGGTCAGATACTACAACCCATCAACCAATGATCTGGATCTGGAAGAATGGGAAGATTTAAAGACGCTCTTGGAGAGTAGCTATCAAAGGGGGTCACATATATGAAAAAAGGCAAATCGACAACACAAACACACTACCAGCTTGAGGCAGACACAGTCGGGGCTACATTAGACGAACTAGAGGATTATATCAGTAGCAGTCAGGATGATGATGTGGTCGCATGGAGCGTATACCTGTCAGCCTGCGATCCTGATGGGTACCTCTAGTGGTAAATCCTTTTTTAAAGGCAACAATAATAGGTGAATAACAACGTAGCCCCGTCGGGCGAATAACAACGGGAGGATAAAATGGGAGAGAGAAATAGCTGGGTTATAGAAGG
>Ga0114899_1000372_pt1 | contig 33066 bp, 25 predicted proteins | sample MalvireepMed_215_FD_83497 | JGI IMG/M metagenome (GOLD analysis project Ga0114899, IMG submission 83497) | Marine viral communities from the Global Malaspina Expedition - Malaspina viral metaG DeepMed_215 | ecosystem: Environmental > Aquatic > Marine > Oceanic | place: Mediterranean Sea...
TAGTTAACCAATTAACTCCGACTCATGTTGTCGCTGCGGTTGAATCAGGAGATAATGGTAACTTGCATTTTGGCACCAGAACCTCTTTCGCGACCAATCAAATGATGGTTTACTCAAGTAACGATGCTGCACTTAATGCTGCTAATTTGAGTTCAGGATTTGTGCATGAAAAAGGGTTAGCAGTATCAGCCGATGGTTTTGTTTCTGTGGCGGCTACCACTAATTCTCAACTTTTGTTTATGCGAAGTTATTAAGAAAAAACAAGTTGACTGTCTGACTAATTAAATTAATTGCTCAGACAGTCATATAGCTGCATGAAGTTTGTATCGAGAGTAATGCAATCGTTAAATAATAACTACAGATTACTTTCAATATCCTTCGAAAATTTTACTAACCGGTCTAACAAAAAAGTATTGCCTTCTTTCTTTGCTAAAATAATACCTTGTTTAACCACTGGTTTAGCTTTTTGATATCTTTCAGCTTTTAACAGTAAATCAACATAACTATCATAGGCATTCGCCGTAGGAAAAAAATCAGCGGTTATTTTCATTAACTCAATTGCAGCATCCATATTGGTTCGTCGTAAGCTATAAGCTGAACTGGTCAACTCTGCTTCGGTGGTTGTGATATCGCCACTTTTAAATCGCCTTTTTAATTCAGTGAAAACTATATCATAAGCATTAGATTTTAATTGCTCGGTTAACCACCAAGTAAAGGGCAGTGTTAGTGTTTTTTTCTCCGCTGTTGCTAAAGTGGTGTTACTAAAAAGATTTGATATATAGGAACTCAATTCTCTCAAGGTTGCTTTTCTTCCATCACGAGATAAAAGAATAATGAATAAGTCTTTTTCTAAATCATAAAACTTTAATGAATAATGTTTTGGGTAAGTACCGTCGTGCCAAACTTGAGTGAGCTCTCCTTTTTTATTGGTTCGGTAAAAACCAAAATCAAAATAAGCTCGACCTCGTCCGCCTTTACTTGGTGTGAGTAGCGCGGATTTAAAAGCTTCATTACTGATTAATCGATTTGTCCATAAAGCCTTTTCCCAGCGGTAGATATCAAGCGCTGTCATATAAGCGGTAACTCCATCAATCGCTAATGGTTTCTCACCAAAAGCCGTTAACGGTGCAGCGGTTTTGATATTATCGCGAGCAAAAGCATTTTTCATATTTGAAGCGGCAAAGAGTTCCTTTTCAATAAAGGATTTGTAATCAGTGCCGGTTACTTTTTCTATGATTAATGCTCTTAGTACCGTGACAAAGTTACCGTAGGAAAAACCTTGGCCTGGTGAATATTTTAACTTTTTAACGGCTTTAATTTGCTCAACCACAGCTGCAGTTTCCATATCAGTAATATAATCCATTTCACCTAAACCGCTGGTATGAGTGAGCAAGTGTTCAATCTTAATTTCCTCTGCCCAACTCGGAAAACCGTCAAGATATTTTGTAATTTGATCGGAATAGCTTATTTTACCCTGCGCCTTTAAACGCATTAGAGCGACTGTGGTGAACTCCTTAATAATTGACCCTGGAGCAAATCGGTACTCGGCAGTTAAAACTTTTTTTTCTGCTTCGTCTGCAAAACCAATGACGCTTTGGTGGATAACGCCATCGGAGTTAGCGATCAGAACCGTACCAGTAAAATTTGCCATTTTATGGGCGTTCGCGATTACATCATCGACACCGTTATTAAAGTCAGTTTGTGCTTTTACAGCGGTAAGCCATAAAGATAAAGCGATTGCTGATATGCATGTTATTAAAAATTTCATCAAAAGTTCCTAAATTTTAGCCATAGTTATCTACTCTCTTTGTCACAAACAAAAAGGGGGGAGATGCTATAACAGGGTAAAAAGCGTTGAGCGGTGCAGAGTATCCTGCGAAAGACTTACTCGTTGATTGCGCCTTGGCTAATTAAATACGCGGCGACTTCTTTGTTGCGGGTAATGTTGAGTGGTGTTCTGAATTCACTGTTGATTCGGCGTTTATTCATCATGCCCAAATTGACGTCCGCACCATTTTCGACTAGAAATTTCACCATTTTCAAGTTGCCATTTTGTGAGGCATTGATCAGAGGTGTTTCATCGCCATCTACGCCCATATCAACTTCAGCGCCTTTGTTGATTAAAAAGCTCGCGATTTTGATATTACCGTGTTTAGCTGCTTCAATTAATGCACTGCCGTCACCAAAAGCTTTCGAGTTAACATCTGCGCCATTGTTATAAAGATATTGCACCATTTCCAAATCATTTTGATTGACCGCTTCCATTAGTGGATTGCCGTCGCTCTCAGACGACTGATTGACATCGGCGCCCATGCTAATTAATTGTTCGACTAACTCACGGTTATTATATTTAACCGCAATGATTAATGCCGTTCCTTCGCCGTGGAAAGGCTGATTAATGTCTAAGCCGTTTGCAAACATTCCGTTGATTGACTGTCGGTCATCTTTACGGATCGCTTGCACTAGTTTGTCACCCAGCCGGTCGGACATAGTGGTGAAGTGATTGGCTTCTTGTTTAATGCTAGTCACATTAATTTTAGGTGCGTAGGTCTGAGCTGCACTGACACTAGCGACAGCAAAAGTTGCGCAAGCCAATAAGGTGGTGACTGTTTTTGGTAATTGAATCGATTTAATTTTTAACACTTGATTTACCCTCTGGTTAAGTTCTGATTTTTTACTAAATAATCCCATAGCCATAATGTTGCTATGTTGGGATAACATGAGTTGGGCACAGTCAACGAGCGACTGGGCATAAGTCTTACCGCTACTTAATTGCTTCGCGGCACGCATATCACACGCCAACTCTCGTGAAATATGGATTTTTCGATTGAGAACTCGCATCACCGGGCTCCACCAAAAGATGATAGCCAACGTTTCCTGAAACAGTCCAACCCAAAGGTCTTTACGCTGTATATGGGCGAGTTCGTGTAAAATAATAGGTTCCAGCTTTTTTGTCTCAAAACGATCCGCGACAGTCTTAGGCATTAAAATTATTGGTGATAATAGCCCGGTCGCCATCGGCGTTTTTACTCCTTCTGAAACATAAATCGGGAAGGAGCTCAGGTGTTTAAAAGCAAGTTTTTTATCCTTTTGTGTTGCACCAACAACAAACCGATGGGTTTGAAACGCCGAACGCATTACCGCATATCCACGCCAGAAACTACCTATTATCCAAACAGTTAAGAATAGATATATCCAGCTCGTTGCTTGTAACACTTCTTCACCGGACACGTTCCACTCTAATGGCGTTGAAACTGGTTCAATTTGTGCTTTCTGATTTTGCTCGGTAGTTTGCTTTATTTTGTTTTCATCAAGAAAACTGACTGGTTGAACATTGACATAAGTCTGAACCGGTTCATCTTGAACAAACAATGAAAATGGCACTAAGGTAGAAACGACAAAAACCGTTAACCATAACCAACTCTGCATTTCTGCGGTAAATTTACATAACTTATTCACTAGCATCAGCAATAAAAATAAGCTGGCACCAATCAACAGGTGATATAAAGCAAAACTGGCAAATATGGTTAATTCAAAAAGCATGGTGAGTTCCTAGTCCTGTTTGTCGATCTGATTTTGTAGAGACTTTAATTCGTCCAGATCGATATCGGTTTCTTCCATCAAATGTTGTGCGAGTAACTCAGGCGAGCTGCCAAAGAAACGATTGAGTAAAGAACTCAACGCACCTTGACGAGCTTCTTTCTGGGACATTTTGGCCCGATAAATAAAAGCGCGTCCTTCCTTGCGGAAATCAGCGTAACCCTTTTCTGCCAATATCTTGCACATGGTTTGCACCGTGGTGTACGCGGTTTGCTTATCTGCAGACATAGCTTCAGCAATATCTTTTACAGACGCTTCGCCTTTACTCCAAAGGATCTCCATAATGCTGTTTTCTACATCGGTAAGTTGATCGGATTTTTTTCTGGCCATCAGTTAACTCCTAATTAATTAGTTTTTAATATAATTCAGCCAAGATAGGTTGTCAACTAATTAATTAGTTTTAAATGTGAGAGGAACTTTTGTGAACGTTATAATTTGTCTAAATCGGCTCTGCTTTCAGAAGGTTGTAACTTTTAATTCTTTATAATTCAAATAGTTATTTTGAAATCTAGACTCTTCTTAGCTAACTCAGGAACAGAGTAAATCGTAAAAACTAATAGCAAGCTGTTCCAATAGCTCACTAGCAGTTATCTAAAGATGTCAAAAATTAAGGTTTACAACATAAATTCAAGCATACATTGGTTTCAATTTTTGGCAGAATATCGAAATATTTTTTCTCGTTCGTCAAAGGTATCAATGATAATGAATAAAACCATTCTATTTCCGTCAATAATCGCCAGTGTTATCGCACTCTCTGCTTGTAATAGTCCTGACACAAGTACTACAAAATCTGCGGAACAAAAAGTAGCTACGACAGAGATCAATATGGCAGTTAAGCCAAAAGTCGAAGGGATCAATATCGAATATGAAAAATTCACCTTAGATAACGGTTTGGAAGTTATCTTCCATATTGACCGCTCAGACCCAGTCGTCGCTGTGGCATTAACTGCTCACGTTGGGTCTGCCCGTGAATTGCCGGGACGTACTGGTTTTGCTCATTTATTCGAACATCTATTATTTTTGGAGTCTGAGAATTTAGGCAAAGGCGGCTTAGATAAAATGAGTGCGCGAATTGGTGGCTCAGGAGCAAACGGTTCAACTAGCCGTGATAGAACAAATTATTTCCAAACTGTTCCGAATAATGCGTTAGAAAAAATGATTTGGGCGGAAGCAGACAAGTTAGGTTTTTTCATCAATACGGTAACTGACTCTGTTTTGGCTAAAGAAAAACAAGTGGTCAAAAACGAAAAACGTCAAAGTAATGATAATAGACCTTACGGCTATACTCAGAAAGTTGTAGATGAAAACCTTTATCCCGAAGGGCATCCATACAGTTGGCAAATCATCGGCTCATTAGAAGATTTGCAAAATGCTACTTTACAAGATGTAAAAGATTTCTTTAAACGCTGGTATACACCTAATAATGTTACTTTGGTTGTTTCTGGTAATTTTGATCAATCACAAGCCAAACAATGGGTACACAAGTATTTTGACGAAATTAAGCGAGGTCAAGATGTTAAAGAGCTTGCCAAGCAACCTGCAAATTTGTCGAAAACTAAGCGGGTCGCTTTTGAAGATAACTTTGCTAAATTACCTGAGTTAACGATTGCTTGGCCAACGGTCCCCAAATATCATGCAGATAGCTATGCTTTAGAAGTTTTAAAGGAGTTATTAAGTGACGGTAAAAAGGCGGTTTTGAATAAACGCTTAATTGATGACCTTAAGTTAACCTCTAATGTTTCTATGTATAACTATGAATCAGAACTCGCTGGTCAATTAATGTTGCAAGTAAGAGCTTTTGAAAATACCAACCTGAATAAGGTTCAGTCTGCAATTAATCAGGCATTTGTCCAGTTTGAAAAAGATGGTTTTAGTGACGATGATATGGCTCGTATAAAAGCTGGACAAGAGACTGCTTTTTATCAAGGCTTATCAAGTGCATTGGGTAAAGGCTTTCAATTAGCTCAATATAATATCTTTGCTAAGGATCCCGGTTTTATTAATCAAGATGTTAAGAATATTCTTGCGGTAACAAAAGAAGATGTATGGAAAGCTTATAATCAATATATCAAAGGGAAAAACTTTGTTGCGACTAGCTTTGTGCCAAAAGGGCAAAAATTACTGGCCTTAAAAGACTCTACTGAGGCGCAAATCAAAGAAGAAAAAATTGTAGTTGGCGCTGAAGAAAAATTTGATCCATCTAAACAAGCGAGTTATACCAGAACGCCTTCGAGTTTTGACCGTAGCCAAGAACCTGCCTATGGCAAAGCGCCAGTAATAGAAGTACCTAAAGTTTGGCAAAGTAAATTAAGTAATGATTTAAATTTATATGGCATTGAAACTTCAGAAGTACCTTTAGTTCAACTCGATATGAACATCGCTGGCGGTATGTTGTTTGATTCAGCAAAAAAGGTTGGTGTCGCGAATTTAGTAGCAATGTTGATGAATAAAGGCACCAAAGACAAAACACCTCAGCAGCTCGAAGAAGCGATAAAACAGTTAGGTGCATCGATCAATATTAATGCTTCACGAGATGGAATTAATTTACGTGCGAGTACTCTGGCCAAAAATTATCAAGCCACGATGGCACTAGTGAGCGAAATGTTATTGCAACCTCGTTGGGATGAAACTGAGTTTTCACTAGTCAAAGAAGATACATTAAGTCGAATTAAACAACAGCAAGTGAGACCAAACTCAGTTGCTGCCAATCAGTTTAATCAACTGCTATATGGTAATGATCATTTGTTAGCAAATAATGTGATGGGTAATGAAACTTCGGTTAACCAAATATCAATTACAGATCTTAAGAGTTATTATGCTAATAATTTCTCTCCGTCCCTTACTGATTTCCATATTGTAGGCGATGTTTCACAAGGCAAGGTCGTAGCTTCTTTAAAGACAATTGAAAAACAGTGGAAATTAAAGGATATTAAGCTCCCCCAAATTTCATTACCTGATGCACCCAAAAAAGCACAAGTCTATTTTTACGATATCCCAAATGCAAAGCAGTCTGTGTTGAATTTTGGCTACCCTGCAATGAACGCGACAGACAAAGAATATTATTCAGCGCAAGTAATGAATTACATATTGGGCGGAGGTAGTTTTGCGTCACAATTAACTCAACAGTTACGAGAAACTAAAGGATATACTTATGGCGTTCGCTCTGGGTTTAACGGTAACCAGCTAGATGGCCGTTTTATGATCTCATCTGGCGTTCGTGCTAACGTAACTTTAGAAGCTGCTAGTTTGATTAAAGATATAGTTGCGGACTATCAAGGTGGTTTTAGTGAGCAAGATTTATCAACAACCAAAGGCTTCTACTTAAAAAGTAACGCAAGACGTTTTGAGACTTTAAATGCAAAGCTGAATGTATTACAAAATATGAGTCAGTATGATTTACCGGTTAATTATGTTCAACAACGTGCGCAGGAAGTTGATGCTTTAACATTAGATAAAGTGAAATCACTAGCCGGTAAATATATCAAGCCTGAAAATATGATTTACTTAGTGGTAGGTGACGCTAAAACACAATTGGAAAGGATGAAAGAGTTAGGACTTGGAGCGCCTGTTTTACTTAATCCATAGTAGAATTATATAAAAAGAAAAGGCACTTAATTAAGTGCCTTTTTCTATTTCGCTAAACACTATACGGTCTTTGTCTTCCATCCTCCCTTTCTAAATACCATTATCCCAACAACGGCAATTAAACTCTCGGCAATAGTTATCGCTAGAAAAACGCCCGTTGGTCCCATCTCAAGTTGTTTCGCAAGGAAAAAAGCCAGTGGTATTTGAAATAACCAATAACAGAAAAAATTAATTTTAGTAGGTGTCATTGTGTCTCCTGCGCCATTGAAAGCTTGTACCACAATCATGCCAACGGCGTAAAAACCATAGCCATAACTGATGTAACGAAGGCATTCAACGCCGTAATCAATCACAGCATCAATATCAGTAAACAATCCTATCATTGGTCTAGCAAACACAATAAAAATAACCGCAATCGAAACCATAAAGTAGACATTGTATTTTGCCACTTTCCAAACTGATTTTTCAGCGCGATCTGGAGATCCAGCTCCTAAATTCTGACCGACTAATGTAGCGACAGCGTTACTCAGTCCCCACGCTGGCAAAATAGCAAAAATAACGATTCTTATCGCGATGGTATAACCTGCAACCGCATCACTACCATAGGTTGAAATAATTCGTACCAAAGCAACCCAACTAGCGGTAGCAATTAAGAACTGAGAAATACCGCCGAGGGAAGTTCTCATCACTCTTAAAGCTACACTCGATACAAGTTTTAAATGACTGAAGTCTAAATGAACTCGATTTTTACCATTGGTCAAATGATACAACTGATAAACGATACCAACACCACGACCTATATTGGTAGCGACCGCAGCCCCTGTAACCCCCATTTCTGGAAAAGGACCAACACCATAGATTAACAAAGGATCGAGAAGGATATTGATACCATTTGCCAACCATAAAGATTTCATGGCTACACTGGCATCGCCGGCACCACGAAAAATCGCATTAAATAAGAATAGATACAATATGGTAAAAGAGCCGGTCAACATGATGCTGGTGTAAGTAGTTCCCGCTTCGATTACTTCATCTGATGCACCCATTAGGCCCAATATTTTCTCAGGAATAAATATGCCAACCAAAGCAATTAAAAATGCAACAGATAATCCGATCCAAATGGTTTGCCCAGTAACAACATTTGCTGCGTCATAGTTTTTCTCACCCACTCTCCTAGCGATAGTCGCCGTAACAGCCATACTTAAACCAATTGCCACGGCGTAAAGTAATGTGATCACCGCCTCGGTTAAACCAACAACGGCTATCGCATTGGCGCCAAGTCCTGCGACAAAGAATATATCGGTAACGGCAAAAATAGATTCCATCACCATTTCAAGTACCATAGGCACCGCCAGCAAAAATGCAGTCTTTCCGATTGGACCCTTGGTATAGTCCTGTTGGTTATCACCGGATAAGGCACGCTTAAATAAACTGAAAAATGACTCAGTTGATGAGTTTTGTTGTGTTTTCATTGAATACATATCCTTTGTTTAAGCATCAAGTTGCTTAAAACAAACTTTTAATATCAGCTCAAAACAAGATCTAGCTCCTTTAAGAATTAGAGGAGACTTGTTTTGGAAATATTGAATTAATAAAAAATTGTTCGACACAAAAAAGCATCGACAAAAAGATCAATTTGAAAAGCCGAAATGTTCTGGCTGAATTTTAAGTGGCGCTATACTTTAAATATAGAATATAAGCGGCTTAAGAAATGAGCGAGAACGAATTGGCGTTTTTTAACGCCAGATCAATGGCGGCAATTTTCAAAGTCGTTAAATTGTTCATTAGCCTGTTCTCATTTGATTAGATTTGATGGCGATACAATGCCTGCATCTGTTGATAAAGTCAATATTGGTGTTGGCTATGATTAGAACAAATAGTTATTGATAGTTGTTTTGTACCCATGCTACTTCAATATGCATGAGTATATACAGGTGAAGATTTGAGCCCACGATTTTCTGGTGCCTATATTTAGTGCTATGATGAGTTCGATAAAAGGAGATAGATTGTTGAACTATTGTGCTAATTGTGAAAATGAGCTTGACGGAAATTTTTGTGCTTTTTGTGGCCAACCGGCTAAAAGTCGACGTGGCCCAATATGGCGAGTACTTGGCGAATTCAGCGAAGAAATTTTTTCTCCCGATTCTAAGTTTTTTAAAAGCCTGCTAACGTTATTATTTAAGCCGGGTCATTTAAGTAAGCAGTTTATCGATGGCAAACGAGTTTCTGTATTACCGCCGGTTCGTTTGTATTTGGTGATGAGCCTGCTGTTTTTCTTTGTGTTTAACATTCCTGAAATCGACGTCAGCGAAAATAATGTTTATATTGGCGATGTTTTATTGGGACATGAAAAACCAATAAAAGGGCGACCTACTTTACAAATATTCTCGCAGGGAGACAAAGATAGTTTTCTATCTCGTTGGTTTGAAAAGTCATTTGCTGAAAAAAAAGAGGCGATGCAAAAAGGCAACCCACAGGTTACGATAGACAGAATATTTAATCAGTTGGAAGAATTATTGCCTAACGCATTAATTTTATTTTTACCTTTATTCGCTCTCATTCTTAAAATGTTATATTTTTTCAAACGAGTTCTCTATTTCGACCATTTAATTTTTTCGTTGCATTTTCAAACATGGCTGATGGGAATGATCCTAATTATTTATGCTTTGGCTACCTATAATCCGCTCTGGAGTATTTTAACCGCATTGATCCCTGTGTATTTAGCTAAAGCTCAGAAAGTTGTTTACCAGCAAAGCTATTGGCTCGTCATACCCAAAACATTTTTAATTATAATAATTTATATTTTTCTGCTGGCTGTTTCCGCGGCTGCCGCGCTGCTGGGTGCAGTTGCTCTGCTCTAAGTGGGAGTAAATACTAATTTTCATGTGAAAATCAAATATTTCCACTGATCGTTATTTCGCGATTAGTGTTGAGGTTTTTAAATATTAATTGAATATTGCCTTTATCTAAAGAGTATTTTAATAGTCGATAACTATTACTTAACTTACGGCCAAATCTTTGGCTAAGTAATATTTTCATTTGCTGAAGTGTTTTGGGAAGACTACCTTCTATCGCATAGACCTCACTCAAAAAAGCTTTAATATAAAACAGTTCAGATTGTGAATTAGCATCTAAGCTACCTTTGGTGTAACTCACCACTTGAGAAAGGTCGTTTAACTGCCGTGCGTATTCGAATCTTTTAGGGTGGTTTTTTATATAACCATTGAGGGAGGTGATGATTTTTTCAGCCGAATCCGTGTCTTTTAATTTGAGTGCGTGTTGTGCTCTGGCCATCGGTAAAAAGAAATAGAGTTCGTCATTAATTTGAGTAATTTCTTCGGATTTGCTTTTAGGCTCTACTCCCACAATAGCTCTTTCTAATAAGCCTTGGGCGGTATCAAACTGTTTATTTTGCTTTGCGGTCAGTGCTTTTTGATAGAGATTGAAAAGCGATTCATTACTGAGTGATTTGCGAGTCGTTTGGTCTTTGTCTATAGCGGTTGACGATATGGATGCTTTGGTAATGTTGAGTGCGTCTAATGCATCTTCAATTGGAATAAGATAATTTAATCCAAGGCCTGCGCCAGACTTTGAAAATACACCGGAAACGCTCATCGCAACTAAATCCCCATTTTTATTATAAATGGGGCCCCCAGAATTTCCTGGGTTAATCGAGGCGTCTGTTTGATAATATGTTAGCCCTTGATCGATTCGTTTGGCTGAAACTATTCCGCTGGTTACTGTGTGGCTAAGCGACTCAGATAAAGGGGTGCCTATAACGAATAAGTCGTCTCCTACTTCTGGTGTTTGTTGTGATATTTCGGAAGCAATGGTGACTAAGCGCTTATTAACTTTTATTAAAGCGACGTCGCGTATGGGTTCTACTCTTACAACAGAGGCTTCCAATTCGCGATCATTTAATATCACAATCACTCGATCTTCATTACCGACAACGTGTGCATTAGTTAATATGTGACCATTATTTGAGATCAGAAAACCGCTACCATGACCTTCAGTCGTTCTCACAGTTACGGTTGATTTTTGTAGTCGTTTAAGTTTTGATTTAAAGCTTGAGTTTGTGGTTGAGTATCTGAGTGCCACAGGAATATTCGAGAAGCTGGTTTCTTTCAATGTATTCTGTTTCTCTCCATTGAGCAGCTCTACAAATGAAGGTTTGGCTAATAAATTATTTACAGCGACCGCAAAGGCTCTATCTAAAGCTTGCTCTGTGCCGTTAACTCTGAAAGGTAATGACATTGTTTGGTAAGCACCTTCAGACTCTCCTTTAAATATTTGCTTACGCGCTAACCTATCTTCAAGTAGCCAGTTAAGTTTTAAATAAATATTATTACGGCTTTTGCTTCGATTTCTTTTATCAATACAACGGTCGAGTCGAATTTTAGTTAGCTCTACTTTTAAGAAAAGACGCGCTCGATGTTGAGATGAAACTCCAGGTATTGATAGGCTATAACCCGCGCGGTCAAATTCATCAGAAAATATTTTTCCTGTGCCATTGGCATCTAGAAATTGATCGCCATCGGTCCAGACAATATCGGTTACTTTTTTACTGCAATAATCGCCAGACATTAAGCGTCCGATTTTTATGTCTTTGTAACTTGCACCTTTTAGTTTTAACTCAACACTATCTAACTTTATTTTCTTAGCGGGTGTTGAGTTGATATAAGGGATCGCTGTTTTAGCCTTGACATTAGAACCGCTATTATAGTTATTATTCGATTTAATGGTTTTAGTGGCTGTTTTATCGTTTTCAGGTTTTTTGTCAGAAAAGTGGACTTTGCCATTTTCATCGACCCATTTATAAATTTCAGCCTTTGCTGGCAGGTTTAAGAGGCAAAAAATGAGCGTTAAAATTAAGCTATCGATTTTCACAAGACATACCGTAAATTAAGCAAATAAAAAATTGCTCAAATATTAGCTTGTTTTAGGCTTTAAATATAGAGCTTGTGCTTTCATAGTCAAAAACAACCAAACAAGTTAAAATAAAGCAAATTTTCACACCCGAGAAATAGACTCAATGCCTTGGTTACAACTTCGATTAACCACTACAGAAAAACACGCCGATGCGGTTGGTGATGCACTAATGACAATTGGCGCCTTGTCGGTCACATTAATGGACGCTGAAGATATTCCTATTTTAGAGCCTGCGCCCGGCGAAACACCGTTATGGCAGAATATTAATATGATGGTTCTATTTGATGCAGAAGTTGAAACTAAGTCTGTATTGGCTCAGTGGAAAAATGATAATCACTCACAGCATACATCCAATGAAAAATTTGAGTTGCTTGAGGATAAAGACTGGGAAAGAGAGTGGATGGATTTATTTGAGCCGATGCAATTCGGTGAGCGTTTGTGGATCTGTCCTAGCTGGAAACCTGTGCCGGACGAATCGGCAGTGAATGTAATGTTAGACCCTGGGCTTGCTTTTGGTACCGGTAGCCACCCAACCACCGCACTTTGTTTACAGTGGTTAGACTCACTCGATTTGAAAGGCAAAACCGTGATTGATTACGGTTGTGGCTCTGGCATTTTGGCAATTGCAGCGCTTAAACTCGGTGCGGCTAAAGTTTATGCCATGGATATAGACCCGCAAGCAATTATTGCGACTAATGAGAATGCCAAAAGAAATGAGGTGTTTGACCAGCGGTTGGAGGTTGGTTTACCTGATTCTATCGATGGAATTGTGGCTGATATCGTGGTTGCCAATATTCTTGCCGGACCTTTGAACGAGTTGGCAGAGTCAATTTCCTCACATTGTATTTCTCATGGTAGACTCGCTTTATCTGGCTTGCTTGACACTCAAGCCGAACCAACCAGACAAACTTATTTAACTTGGTTTGATATGGAGTCGCCAATTTATCAAGACGAGTGGAGTCGTCTAAATGGCGTTAAGAAATAAATAGCACTTTATAGATCTGAAGTAATAATAATTAAATAAAAGACTAGGGATGTTTAAGATGCAGGATCAAACTCAATCTTTAACTCAATATACTCGCTGCCCACAATGTGAAACGGCATTTAAGGTGACGGAGAAAATGCTATCGATGGCGAAAGGTAAAGTTCGTTGCGGTGCATGTCTTGCCGTGTTTCAAGCGACTGATTATTTATTGCAGCCAAAAAGCTCAACTGAAGACTTATTAAAAAACCTTGCGTCAAATACCACTTCACACTCTACTATCCAGCCAGAGCCAGAGCCAGAGCCAGAGCCAGAGCCAGAGCCAGAGCCAGAGCCAGAGCCAGAGCCAGAGTCAGAGCCAGAATTAGCAAGTTCTGAGATAGAAGCAACACCGGAGCCTGTTGAAGCGAGTTCAGAAGATGAAGAGATAACAGACACAGAACTTGAAACTGACTCAGAGCAGAAAATTGATTTAGATGAAAATTTAGTCGCAGAAGAAAGTGTCGCCACAGAAGAAAGCATTACCTCACATCAAGAGCACAACTTTGAATTACCTGAAGAAGAGAATTTAGATTTATCTTCAGAGCCTCCATTAGATGATATTGATACTTTAGAAAGTGATCCATTAGAAGAACAAAATTTAGATACTGAAATCGATTTAGTTGATGAAAACGAAACTTCTAGCCATAAGTCAGTTGATATTATTGAGCAAGAACATGCACATGCCAATAACATTGAGTCAGACAGTATTGAAACAGACATGGTCGAATCAGACAAGATCGAATCAGACAGCGATGAAGTAAGTATTGAAGCGTCTGATATTGAAGGCTTGTTCTCTGAAGATGACTTTATCCAAGATCCTGAGATTAGTTTTGATGAATCGCAGCCTGATTTGGAGCCCGAGTCAGTAGGAGCTGAGCATGGATCTGAATCGTCAGAGCTAGATGACATTGAGGATATTGACGCCAATAATGGCGAACTTACTGAAACAAGCTTTGAAGATGCCAATTCTGAAGTGCCAAGTTTTGAAGAAACAGCCTATGAAGAGAGCGGCTGTTTAGTGGATGAAGACCAAGTATCGGATCATGATTATGAAGAAGCAGTATTTGAAAGTGAAAGTGAAAGTGAAAGCTTGTCTGAAGAAGCAGTATTTGTAGATGAAGCTGCATTTGATGAAGGCGAGTTTGCAGCTGAAGAGAATGACCGATTTGAAGATGATTATGAGCCTATAGAAGAAGCTGATTTTGACCAGTTAGCAGATAACTTGTCGAATCAAATCAACGATGCAGATACCGATCCCGATCCCTTAGATGAATTTGAGGAAAGAGTCGAAGAGAAAAAAACAGGCTTAAGAAATGGGGTGATTGCAGCAACACTCATTATCTTTCTAGTCATAGCTTCTATGCAATTTTGGAATAACCGTCAGCAACTCGCGTGGGATGACACTTGGGGCGGTATGACTGTCGCGGTGTGTGCCGTATTGCCATGTGATTTAAAACCTCGTCGTGATATACCGAATATACGTCTTAGTCAGCGGATGGTGTCACCTTCAGAAACTAAAGAGAACATTTTGGAAATTAAACTTTTGCTTATTAATAATGCAGAGTTTGATCAGCCTTATCCTAGAATTAATATAAAGTTTAATAATGAGCGAGATGAAATTGTCGCGGAACAACATTTTGAATTGAAAGATTATTTCGCTGAGAAACAAGGACAGTTAATGCCTGTGGATGCCGAAATTCATATTACTTTTGAGACAGAAGATCCGCAAAACTGGTATGGATTCGAGTTCTATTTTGATTAGTCGTTGTATTTCTAGCTGCTGAAAGAAACGCTATAAATATTCGCTTTTTGAGATAAAGCTAGTAGCTTGATTCCTATACAAAAATAAAAATGCAACATTTTTATGAAAAAAATTGGCTAAAAAAACAACAAAATCAGCCTTGTTATTATTTCCATCGCTGAACAAACAGTGTAAGATCTGCTCCTTTCTTGACCAACTCAAGCTGTTCATCCAGGCAGTATTCTTCTTTACAATATGAGAATTGCATCCTGCTAATGAGAATTGGTCACTATTCACTTGATAATAACTTGTTCCTTGCGCCTATGGCGGGAGTAACTGACTTGCCGTTTCGTCGTTTATGTAAGGCGATGGGGGCAGGGGTTGTCGTGGGTGAAATGGTAACCAGTGACCCAACACTGAGGGATTCAAGAAAAAGCCAGTTAAGATTACGTCATGATGACGAACCTGGTCTACGAATTGTGCAGATTGCAGGCGGTGACGCTGAAATGCTCGCAGAAGCTGCTCAGTACAATGTGGAAAATGGCGCTCAGGTTATTGATATTAACATGGGGTGTCCGGCCAAAAAGGTTTGTAAAAAAGCGGCGGGATCAGCATTAATGAAAGATCCAAAGCTGGTTGAAGAGATCCTAAACGCTGTAGTTAGTGCGGTTGACGTACCAGTAACTTTGAAAATACGCACTGGTTGGGATCCACAAAATAAAAATGCTTTGTTGATTGCGAAATTGGCAGAGCAAGCGGGCATTCAGTCTTTAGCGGTACACGGCAGAACCCGCGAGTGTAAGTATAAGGGCGAAGCAGAGTATGAAACGATAAAGCTGGTAAAACAGTCAGTTTCAATACCTGTTTTGGCTAACGGTGATATTAATAGCCCTGATAAAGCGAAATGGGTTTTAGATAATACCGGTGCTGATGGACTAATGATTGGTAGAGCGGCTCAAGGTCGTCCTTGGATTTTTAGGGAAGTAGCACATTATTTGGAAACCGGAGAGTACTTGCCCGAGATCCAAATTGATGAAGTAGAAAAAGTATTGTTAACTCATGTTGCAGCATTACATGAGTTTTACGGTGGCTTACCTGGGGTAAGAATCGCAAGAAAACATACGGCTTGGTATTTGAAAAGCTTGAAAGAGTCTGAGCTAACAGAACCATTAATAAGAAAATTTAATCAAATCATTTCAGCGGAACAACAACTCGATGTTTTAGCTGATTATTTTAAACAAAGAAAAATAGAAAAGGCACAAGTGGCATGAACCTAGATAGCATGGAAACATTAGAGCAAAAAGAAAGCAGTTCTTTTGAAATACACTCTCAGCAAAATACTTTGAGAGAAAGTGTTGAGCAAGCAATGAAAAATTATTTTTCACAACTCGATAGCGAATCACCAACCAATGTTTATGAGTTAGTTATGGAAGAAGTTGAAGCACCTTTGATGGAAGCTGTGATGGCTTACACTCAAGGAAATCAAACTAAAGCTTCAGTAGTACTTGGTTTAAATCGTGGCACTTTAAGAAAGAAATTAAAAACTTACGGCCTAAACTAAACACCAGTTTTATTCAGCGGTATATTTTAGAACAAAAGTTTAATACAAGGCGGGCATTTGCCCGTTTTGTCGTTTGTAGAAGATTTAATTTTAACTTGAAAAAATAGAGAGCCCTATGAGTTCATTACGATCAATCAAACGCGCTTTAATTAGTGTTTCAGATAAGACCGGTATTTTAGATTTTGCTAAAGCATTGGTTGCACAAGATGTAGAAATTTTATCGACAGGTGGCACGGCAAAATTGTTGATGGAAAATAATGTTGCGGTAACCGAGGTTTCAAGTTACACAAAATTTCCTGAAATGATGGATGGCAGAATTAAAACTTTACATCCAAAAATTCATGGCGGCATTCTAGCGCGTCGAGGCAAAGATGATTCGGTAATGCAAGAACATGGCATTCAAGCCATTGACCTGTTAGTCGTTAACCTTTACCCATTTGAAGCAACAGTAGCTAAAGAAGATTGTTTATTAACTGACGCGATTGAGAATATTGATATCGGCGGACCTACAATGCTTCGTGCCGCTGCTAAAAATCACAATGACGTGGTCGTTGTGGTTGAGCCATCTGACTACGCTAAGGTATTAGAACAATTAGCTGAAAAACAAGGCACTGAATATCAGTTACGTTATCAATTGGCTTGGAAAACTTTTGCTCACACCGCCAAGTATGATGCGGCGATTTCAAACTATCTTGGTGCGCGTATTGAAAACTTAGATGAGCCTGTTGAATTCCCAGAGAGCTATTCTGTTCAATACAAAAAAGCTCAGACGATGCGATACGGTGAAAACCCACATCAAAAAGCGGCTTTTTATGTCGATGCAAACCCTCAAGAAGCTTCGGTTGCAACCGCAACTCAAGTGCAAGGTAAAGAACTTTCATTTAACAATGTTGCCGATACTGACGCTGCATTAGAGTGTGTTAAGCAATTTGACAGACCAGCTTGTGTCATTGTTAAGCATGCTAATCCATGCGGCGTTGCGGTTGCGACAACTATCTCTGAAGCTTATGACAAAGCTTTTAAAACTGACCCAACTTCTGCTTTTGGCGGCATCATTGCTTTCAACCAAGAACTTGATCACGAGACCGCTAAAATGATTGTTGATCGACAATTTGTTGAAGTTATTATTGCGCCATCAGTTTCTGAACGTGCAAAAGTGATTATTGCTGAAAAGAAAAATTTACGTCTTCTCGAATGTGGCATGTGGGACGCACCTAAAGCGGCATGGGATTATAAGAAAGTAAACGGTGGACTGTTAGTTCAAGACTGTGACTTAGGCGTAATTACAGAGGGTGACTTAAAAATCGTTTCTAAAGTCCAACCAACTGAACAACAAATTAAAGATTTATTGTTCTGCTGGAAGGTGGCTAAAAGCGTTAAGTCCAATGCGATTGTATACGCTAATGAAGAGCAAACCATCGGCGTGGGTGCAGGCCAAATGAGCCGCGTTTATAGTGCAAAAATTGCAGGAATAAAAGCAGCAGATGAAGGCTTGGAAGTTAAAGCAAGCGTTATGGCATCCGATGCATTCTTCCCATTCCGTGACGGTATTGACGCTGCTGCCGAAGCTGGCATTAGTGCAATCATACAACCGGGTGGCTCAATGCGCGATCAAGAAGTGATTGATGCGGCTGATGAGCATGGTATGGCGATGGTGTTTACATCAATGCGTCACTTCAAGCATTAGTTGATATGTTTGATTTCTAATCAAGGCACAAATAATAAACTAAACATCCAACGGAATAGAAAAAATGAAAATATTAGTGATTGGTGGTGGCGGGCGTGAACATGCATTGGCGTGGAAAGCGGCTCAACAGGAATCAGTGACAAAAGTTTTTGTCGCGCCAGGTAATGCGGGCACAGCTTTAGAAGATAAATTAGAAAATGTGGCAATTGGCGCTGAAGACCTTGAAGGTTTATTAGCTTTTGCTCAAAAAGAATCGATCGACTTAACCATTGTTGGACCAGAAGCACCACTTTGTTTAGGCGTAGTTGATTTGTTCAGCGATGCAGGACTTAAGTGTTTTGGTCCAAGCAAAGGTGCCTCACAATTAGAAGGCTCTAAAGCGTTTACTAAAGACTTTTTAGCGCGTTTTAATATTCCAACTGCTGCTTATGGTAACTTCACCAAAATTGATGAAGCCAAAGCTTATGTCGAAAAAGTGGGTACGCCGATTGTTATTAAGGCTGACGGCCTTGCCGCTGGTAAGGGTGTGATCATCGCTGAAAATCAACAGCAAGCATTTGACGCGATTGACGATATGCTAGACGGAAATAAGTTTGGTGATGCTGGACATCGTGTTGTCGTTGAAGAGTTTTTAGTCGGTGAAGAGGCGAGCTTTATTGTAATGGTTGACGGTAAAAATATATTACCGCTAGCAACCTCGCAAGATCACAAAGCGCGCGATAACGGCGACAAAGGACCCAATACTGGCGGTATGGGCGCTTACTCTCCAGCACCAGTTGTAAGCCCTGAAATGCATGACGCCATTATGCAACAAGTGATCATCCCAACAGTTGAAGGGATGGCATCGGAAGGCAATTCATACACCGGGTTTTTATACGCTGGTATTATGATTTCTCCAGAAGGTATTCCAAAAGTTCTAGAATATAACTGCCGATTTGGTGACCCTGAAACTCAACCAATTATGTCTCGACTAAAATCTGACATAGCACCACTTTGTTTAGCCGCTATCGATGGCAGGTTAGATACAGTGACGGCAGAGTGGGACTCTCGTTTTGCGGTTGGTGTGGTTTTGGCTGCAGGTGGTTATCCAGATGCTTATCCAAAAGGAGATGTAATTTCAGGGTTAAATTCTCATATTACTGATACTAAAGTTTTCCATGCAGGCACTAAAGAAAGCGATGGCAATGTTGTGACTGCTGGTGGCCGTGTGGTCTGTGTTGTTGGTTTAGGTGATACCGTTACTAACGCACAAGCTTTGGCTTATGAAAGAGTTAAAACGGTCTGCTGGGATAAAGTCTATTACCGTGATGATATTGCTCATCGAGAAATAACCAGAGAAAATAGCTAGATATTGGATTATTAAAGGGGCGTTTTGCCCCTTTTTTCCGCTTAGAAAAAGTGAATATAAATCAAAGAAATGCTGATTATCTAAATTGGGTCTATTATTAGAGTAACTTAGGGACATTAGCAGCCATAACCTATGCGTAAAATCACCTCAGAAGATATTGAAAAACATTTCTATAATCTAATTAAGCAAGATGAATTGCCCACCATAAAAAGAATTATCGAACTACACGGGTTTGGCAGTGCCAATACAATTTCTCCCATTTTAAAAAAGCTCAAGTTAGCGTCACTAAAATTAACCAAACAGAAAGTCGATATTTTATTTGAAGTAGAGCACTCGAATAGATTAGAGAAATTATCCAAAGAGCTAAATACAGAAAGAGACGAAAAACAACAAGCGATTAAACGGGTGGCATTATTAAACGATTTAGTCGATGAGTTGGAAACGAGCCTGGAGTTATCTCAAAAAAATAATGATACATTACAAAAAGCTTATAACTTGTTGAATGAGAATTTTCACTTTGCAGAGAAAAAGAATAAAGCTCAAGTATTCAAATTACAACAAATTGAAAAAGAAAATAATGAGTTGGAAGAAGCATTAGATCTATTGCAAGCAAACGAAACAAGTTAAATCACTAGCTGCATTTATTCAAATGCCTGCTCTACCAAATTAAGAATTCGAACTGCAGACACTGGTTTTTGAATACCTGCGGTCGCGCCGGCTTTTTCTGCGTCAGTATTTTTAGCTGAGTCGAGCGTTGAGCTAATTACGTAGATAGGAATATTTTTATATTTAGGAAGCTCTCTCAGTTTTGCAATTAGCTCAATGCCGTTCATTCTTGGCATACGCACATCGACAAAGATTAAATCGTAGTCAACGCCATTTGTTGCAGTTTCATATCCATGTACCCCATCTTCTGCCATATCACATTGATGCTTGGTTTCATCTTCGATGATCATTTTGAAGATGGTTCGGGTAGAAGTATCGTCATCAACAACCAGTATATTGGCCATGTATTGTTTCCTTTATTTATTCTCTTTAACTGCTACATTGAAATTAGCAAACCTTTAACAACAGCGCTATATAATCGCTGTTTATAGATAATTATGGTCGTATGGTGGTCAAACTTTGCTTTGTTGGGCTATCTAGATATAAATCATCTTCAAATAGGAGACTCTTATGAGTGAATCAATCAGAGCCGCAGATACACCTTATATAATAAAGGTGGAAGTGGGAAAAACGTATTTTTGGTGTGCTTGTGGTAGAAGTAAAAATCAACCTTTTTGTGATGGTTCCCATAGTGGTACTGACTTTATACCGACAATTTATAAGGCAGAGCAAAGTAAAAATATCTTTTTTTGTGGTTGTAAACAAACGAATAAAGCACCGTTTTGCGACGGCAGTCATAATTAATTGTCTATGCTTATTTTCTGAAATTTAATGAAGTCTAAAATAGCGATTGTTGCTTATCCAATTATATCGTCGATAGATTTCAGAGTTAAATAATGAACCAATCATTTCACTTTGTTCTTTAGGCGAACGGATGGATACTTGTTTCGTCGGTATTGGGCAAGTATTGCTTTCACCATAACCTAAAGCAGCTGCTAATTGTGCTTCTTCAATATTACCTAGAGGTTTTGAAAAGTCATCAGCGACTGAGCAACCTGTTATTAATTCGCCGACTGTACCGATTGTATTCATTGGCGAGAATCCATCGCTATAATCGCCAAAATCCATTTCATTAACCCCTTTAAACTGGATGGTAAAATAAGTCGTGCCGCAATTATCTGTCGGGTAAAAACCATAGGGTTTTCCGCAAGTCGTTGAGCCAATTAGAACCACTTCTACTCCAGCGCCTCTGAGCCCATTAATGATTGCTTCACTAGCAGAGCAGGTTCTGGCAGTTGATAAAATAAAAACACGATTTAAATTTAAACTAGGCAAAGCTTGTCCTGCAGTTACTGAAAATCCCAAAGACTGATCATAAAAAGGGGTGGGAGTTAAGTTCTGTCCGGTGACAGGATTTATGGAGTTGTGCTTGTCATTAAATTCAATTTCTTCAAATGTTTTATCGCTGGTGACTTCAGAGCCTGCGATCATATAAGCGAGTTGACTCGCTATTGCTAACAATCCGCCGCCGTTATAACGCAAGTCTAAAACTAAGTCGGTGACATCATCATTAGATAATTGTTCAATTGCGTTGATTAAGCCGATTTCAGAAGTTTGAATATGTGAGTTAAATAATAGGTAACCCACTCTACCAGAATTAGTATCAAAACTAGTGACACTTTGTACTGGGGTGGAAGTGATATTAGCGGAAGTTAAATCTATCGAACGAGTTTCATTACTATCAAAATCTCGTAACACAAAGTTGTGAGATTCATTTGCCGCGGAAGGAAATAAAGCCGCATTGATAAGATCGACATCGGATTGATTGCCACCGTTGATCACATCAACACCATCGACTTGAATAACTTCTGCTCCGCGTAAAATATTGGCATCTGTCGCTGGCGAATTAGGCTCGGTGTAAGCGACTCTAATTTCTCTTGGAGGGGATGATTCAATGATTGTCCACTGTGCGCCATAGCCTGCAGATACCCCTGATTGAGTGAGTTGCAACCATTCATCGCTGGGGTAAGTAAAATGAAACTGATCTTTAGCTGTGCCAGATGCAGTGATTGCGGTGGTAACTAATAAATCGAAATAGTCTGCTGTGCTTGTCGTTTGAGCCGGGTCACTATCATTGATCTCGTTATACCAGAGATAAGTATTGTTGCTCCAAGAACGCAAGAAATGTCTTTCATGTAAGCTGCTGCCTTGTTGATCGTCAAAACTATCACCATTAACATCTGTTCCAGAACGAGGTATCTGACACAAATTTTTAAAATTGTTTTCGTCTTCAAATACACCTGAAGTCCAAGTTAATTCTGGCTCTGATGAGCCACCACAGGCAATTAACAATAAAAGTGACAGCGCAGCAAACCAATGAATTATTACAAAGATATATTTATTCATATTGATTACGCCTGAATTTATTTTAGAATATAATCAAGTAATCTTGAGTATAGCTTATTCAAATGAAACAGCTATAAATCCAACTATTCGGTGTTTTTAAATGTATCGTCCTACCCATTTTCAGCTAAATGAAAGAAACGCCCAATTAGATTTTATTCGACAAAATAGTTTCGCCAGTTTGATTTCCTGTTATCAAGGTCAGCTAGAAATTAATCAGTTGCCTTTTCTACTCGATGAAACCGGTAATTATTTATTAGGACATTTAGCTAAAAATAATTCTCACTGGCGGCAATTAGAACAAGCCGATGATTTGAAAGTTTGTTTTGATGGGGCTAATGCTTATATATCGCCTAATTGGTATTCAGATAGCAAAAAAAATGTACCGACATGGAATTTTGTCAGCGTGCAAGTCAGTGGTAAAGCGAGTTTGTTGAGTGAAGTTGCGCTGATTGATTTATTAGACAAACTCAGTCAAAAACATGAGGCTAAATTTGAAATTCCGTGGACAATTGATAAATTAAGCGAGCAACAGCTATCGGCCATGTCTAAAGCAATTATTGGTATAAAGGTTTCAATTGATAAAATAGAGGGTAAGGCTAAACTCAGTCAAAATAAAAATGAGGTTGAACTTAAATGTTTGGTTGACGGACTAAAAATGCAGAAGGATTTTGGTTCTCAACAGATAACCCAAATGATGAGAGAGCTATTGTAAAATCGGAATTAAAAAGGACTGAAAACTAAGCAATAGTTTCTTATAGCCGTATTTGCATAAGTCAATTTTAGTTACTATATTAAATTGCATCAAAGAAAACTAACGACGATAAAATCGAAGGTTACCTTTTATGCGAAATAGAACTTTTGTTATTCCTTCACGCTTGTTAGCGGCGACTCTATTTTTCAGCTCTTGGTCTGTATCAGTAATTGCCGAAGAAGAATTTGATGTGTTGGGTGAATTGAGTCTCGAAGATTTACTCAATATCGAAGTAGAGACCGCAACCAAAACTGCTGAAAAAAGCAGTCTATCTCCAGCCATTATGACCGTGGTGACTTCCCAAGACATTGATAACTATGGTTATTCAAGCGTCGCCGAAGCACTCTCTCACGTTGCCAGTTTTGTCGATAATTATGATCTAGCTGTACATAATTTTGGCGTTCGAGGAATTAACTCAGGCGTTCGTTCAGGGAGTCGAACGATTAAATTTATGATCGATGGCCAAGCGATTGCATTTCGTTCTACCTCTCAAAACTTCATTGATAAAGAACTCATCCCAATGGATATGATCGAACGCATTGAAGTGGTGCGTGGGCCAGTATCTGCGCTATATGGCGCGAACGCTTTTCTAGGTGTGGTTAATATTGTTTCTAAAAGTGGCGCTAAACTCGCTGAAAACGGTGGTTCAGTTGGATTGAAGTTAAGCTCGACTTCAAATGCTGGTAGTGGCTATACCGCTAGTGCAACCTACGGTAGGAATAACGACACATGGGATTATTCGATCGGTATGAGCGCAAGCGATGAAGATCGTTCTGATATAGCTTTACCACGTAGGTCGCCCGCGTATGAGTCGATTTCAATGCAACAATCCGCGAGCGATGATTCAGAACCTTTGAGTTTGTACGCGCGTTCAAAATATCAAATTGATGAAACCAGTAGCATAAAAATGAGTGGGCATTATCAGCAGTTGAGTGTTGATAACCCATTTTCAGATATTAATCCGTTGCAACCAGAAGGCGCCACAAAAATTGCTTTGGGTAATATGTATTTTCGTACCGATTATGATATCGCTCTGAGCGAAAATGTTACTGCTCATGCATTTATGGTGTACAGCCAGGGAGAAACGCTTGATAAAGACAAAATAGAAGTTGGCGCAGAAAGCTTTTTTCTAGAGCGTCGCTTTGGTTACGATGGTTTTGACATTGGCGCAGAAATGTTTGTCACATTTAGAGAGAAAGATAGTCTATTAGTTGGCTTTGATTCAAAACGAGATAATCAGAAAGTTGAAACATTTACCCGAGTTGACCGGCTCACGGGCGATCGGACTGAACTTAATCCAGCGAGAGATGAAACCTTAACTGACATTGGACTTTATGCTCAGTATTTGATGCAGGTTAAAGAAAATTGGCGTGCAGTTGCTGGTTTCAGGCTGGACGATGATTCTGTAATAGGACAACAATCTTCTGCTCGCTTGGGTGTAGTCGGGCAGTTGTCTAACGATATTATCTTGAAGGTTTTGGCTGGAAGTTCTTTTCAAGCGCCTTCACCAGAATTGTTATATCGAACTGCGGTACAGGCGGGCGACATTATCGGCAATTCAGATCTTTCAGCGCAGAAAGCCGAGACTCTCGAAGTTTCGGTTGCAATGCCATTAAGTAATTTTATTCATATGACTTTGACGTATTTTAATACCAAAGTCGATGAATTGGTGGTGTTTGAATCAGACGGAAGTAATTTGTTCGCCAATAACAGTTCAGGTAGTACTACCGATGGACTTGAGGTCGAACTTAGAATGTTGTGGCAAGGTATCAATGCTTACTTTAATTACACCTGGCAAGAAACGGAGAGGGAGCATAATCCGTTTAGTTTATTTGTTTTGGAGCAAAGAAAGGACGGAGAATTATATCCAGAACAAGCGGCCAACTTGGGTATGAGTTATTTCTGGAAAGAGCCTCAAATTAATCTCAGTTGGAATAACCGTTGGGTAGGCAAAAGGGATGCCTCAAGTTTGAATGTCTTGTTTATCAATCAGAATTATGAACTCGATAGTTATCTTGATAGTACATTAACTATTTCTACCGATAGGTTTTCGATGTTGCAGGATAAAAAAGGAACATTAAGACTTCAATTTAAAGATATGTTTGATAGCAACTATGTAAACCCAGGGTTTGGTGGAATTGAGTTTCCTTCATTAGGTCGTCAGGTTTTACTTAGCTTCGAACAACGTTTTTGAGGACCGTTCTAATGAAAATATTAAATAGAAGTATAATGAAATTATCTATAGTTTGTTTTCTTACGGTAGGTTTAATTAGTTGCGGTGATGAAAGCGACGATGCTACCGAGGCATTTGTTTATGATCCAGTAAAAGATCAATTTAAACCCGATGCGATAAATGTCGGCAGTATTGTTAACGCTAATTCCGTCAGGGATGCAGTGTTATTAGCTGCCAAACAAGTGAACGACGCCGGTGGAGTTCTTAACAAAGAGTACAACGTAGTCGCATTTATTGCCGATGGTGCTGATAACGCCGTGGTACAAGCACAAGAAATTCTAAAAGAAGATATAAAAGCGATTAATGTTTCCTATTCGTCACGCTCAAAGGCTGTTGCTGATCTTACAATTCCCCTTGAAATTCCATTGATTTCAGAGTCTGCTACATCGCCATTTTTTACCGATTATGAAGATAACGACTTGTATTTTAGGATGGTTCCATCCGATGTCATTCAAGCCAGAATACTTGCCGAGATTGCAATTGAACAAGGTCATTTAACCGCGGTGACTGTGCATAATGATACTGATCAATATGGTGAAACGCTGGTCGAACATTTCGTAACTAATTTTGAGGATCTAGGTGGCACCGTATTAGAGCAGGTTGCCGTACCATTTTCTGTTACCACCGGTTTTGATGAATACTTGCAAACAATCGCAGGTCACAATCCCGATATGATATTAGGCATAATTCTTGAGGCCGATGAATCTGCAAATTTTGTCAATGAGGCGATTGCTTTGGGCATTCAATCGAAGTTTTTATTCCCTGATTCTTCCGCCGGCGTTTCTGCCTTTGCTAATAACATTGCAAATATCGATACCGTTTCTGATGCGTTAGGGACGGCACCAGGATTTGGCTTGTCAACCAACCCAGAAATGATTTATTTTAGGGAAAGTTACCAGCAACAATTTGCTAAAGCGCCCGATGGATTTAATGTCAGTGGTTATGATTTTGCTATGGTCACTGCGTTAGCAATAGAACACGCAGGGTTCGTCAATAATACCGATAATCCAACTGGGTTAATGGTCAGAGATAGTATGCGAGCGGTTATGAATCCCCCAGGACAAGTTGTCGGTCCTTCATCTATTAGTGAAGCATTACAGTTGATCAGAAACGGAGGTGATGTCGATTACTCCGGCGGTTATGGCGCAAATGAGTGGGACGCAAATGGCGATGTGGCAGGTGAGATCACTTATGATGTTCTCAGCGTTGATAGCGAAACCAAAGCATGGAAAACCGTTTTCCAACAACAAGTGTTTATCCCGCTGGAAGACTAGTGCTTAAACTAAGAAAGTCAGAAATTTATGCCAGTACTTTCTTCAGTTTAATCTCGATTTAACTTGAGAAAATCCTACTTTTCAACTTAACTTAGCTGAGGATCATACAAATATCTGAGGTTGAACCATGGAACACCATATCGGCGTATTAGTATTGGTTTTTGTCATTCTGTCTTTATTGCTCGGTGCGTTCGTTCGTCACTGGTTAAAAAATACTAAAATCCCCTATAGCGTGGCTTTATTAATCATTGGATTAGCCATTGGGTTAGGTGAGCGAGTTTTTAGTGTAGATAGTGAAAATGCGTTTAGTCAGTCGATCCAATTAATCGCAGATATTGACCCTCACCTTATTTTATTTATTTTTTTACCGACTTTGATTTTTGAATCGGCGTTTGCGATCGAAACTCACTTATTTAAACGAACTTTTCCCCAAATAACGACCTTGGCAATTCCAGGGTTGATCATTAGCACTTTGTTAACTGCAGCCTTGGTTAAGTACGCTTTTCCATGGGACTGGAGTTGGCCTATTGCTCTAATGTTTGGCGCTTTAGTTAGCGCTACCGATCCGGTGGCAGTGGTTTCACTGCTTAAAGAAATGAGCTCTAGAAAGCGGCTGGAAACATTAATTGAAGGCGAGTCACTTCTTAACGATGGAACTGCGATTGTTTTGTTTAGTGTATTTCTTGGCTTTGTGTTTGCAACCAATGAGCAGGCTTTTAGTTTCTGGCAAGTTTCTTATGACTTTGTCAGGGTTGTTGCTTTGGGATTCATGGTTGGTTTGGTGATCGCCTTACTAATGATATTTTGGATCGACCGAGTGTTTAATGACCCAATGATCGAAATTACTTTGTCTGTGGTGGCTGCCTATTTATCATTTTATATCGCAGAAGAGTTATTACACGTATCGGGCGTAGTCGCTATCGTCACGTTAGGAATATCATTAGCGAGTATTGGGCGAACTCGGATTTCGCCAGAGGTTGCAGGTTTCTTACATCATTTTTGGGAAATGATGGCTTACATTGCCAATACGATTATCTTTTTATTAGTCGGAATTATTATCGCAGTACGTATCCAACTTGATTCAACGGAAGCATGGCAAGCCTTGGGCATTCTTTATCTTGGAGTATTAGTGATCAGGGCGATATCTATCGTGTCCTTAGTACCTGTATTAAAACGCATTGGTATCGGCATGAGTAAAGAAAAAATTATCGTGATGATCTGGGGGGGATTACGCGGCGCAGTGGCATTAGCCTTGGCACTTTCTGTAGCGCAAAATAGCTTATTTCCAAGAGAAATCGGCGGTCAAATTTTATTTTTGTGTGCCGGAATAGTGGTATTAACCATTGTTATTAATGGTTCAACTGTACGTTATTTATTACAGAAGTTAGGCTTGAGCGAATTGCCGCCTGCTAAACAGGCAACGGTCGACAAAGCTGAAGCTAATATCCAGAGTGAGTTAATTAAAACTTCTCAAGCACTCAAGCAAGATACTTCATTGGCTCAAGCAGACTGGAAAAGCATCGATGAGTTTCACCTAATTAATCAAGAAAAAAGTGTTGCTGAACAAAAAGCGACGGACGAAAAATATGAAGTAAATGCTGATTTATCAAATGATGAATTGCTCACGGCTTATAAGCGCAGACTGTTGGAATCAGAAAGAAAATATTATTGGACTCAATTTAGCGACGGCACTTTAACAGCCCATGGGGTTAATGCCTTAGTAGATGCGATTGAGTCAGCGCTTGATGGAGAGCCAGTGATCTATCCTCGAGAAAAATTAAATAAGTATTGGACGTTACCTGCATTAGCCGAATGGTTGCTACAAAGCCCTGTGATGAAGCCATTTTTTAATCGCTGGAGTATGAAGCGCTTATCGTTAACTTATGATATTGCTCGTGGTTTTCTACAAGCTCAACAAGAGAGTCTAAAGCAGTTGAAAAAATTAGCGCCTGATGAGTCAATTGAAAAAACAATTAGTGATGAGCTAGAAAATAATTGTAATCAAACGCGTGAAAAAATAAATGAACTACAGCAGAAGTACCCACTTATAACCCAAAAACTTGAAACTTATATTGCTAATAGACTATTGCTCAACCAGCGTCGTAAGACGATTAGTAACCTAGCACATTCGGGCGTTTTAGATGCACCAGAAGCAGAGCGTCTAACTTCTGGCGTTGAGCGAGAGATGGAAGCTTTAGCAAAACAAAAATGAATATAACGAAGTGCAGGTAGTACATAGTTTCGCATTAGCGTATCTGCTTGATACATCAAAGGGTTGTCATAGTTGGCGGCTGTAAATGCTTAACCAGTGTTGGTTTATCGAGTTTTTAATTGCGACTCCTTTGTCGCCGCAATTAAAATTCTCCAGCTACTGACGTTATATTTGAATTTCAGTGCGAACACGCCAAGCCCCCACGGCGAGCACCAAAGATTGAAAATAGGGAATTGCTAGCAAAATACTTAACATCCATTGAAGCTGTTGTGGCATAGGCATCGGATTAAACGTAATAATTGCCGCGTGTATAGCCCAATAAACCGCTAAGAGAAATCCTAGCTGATACCGCTTTACCTCTAATCCATTTTTAAAGCAAAACAATAAACTCCCATGTAATAAAATGATTAGAACACTCCACATATCGTTTAGCGCATATAAAGCCCAGTGAAGTATTTCAGGTGCTTCATATAAACCAGCCTCCTATTGCCAATGAGTTGGCAAATAAAGATGATAAATGCCGATCAATAATCCTTTTAAAGTGACTGTGATAAATAAAAAACTCAATAGCTTTTCTTTCATTTTATACTCCTAGCTTTTTTTGCTGATAATGGTTTCGGCTTGTTGAATAAATTGTCTGAAGTGGTCGCTGAGCTTAGGGTCATTTTTGGCAAGTACCATTGCTTTTTTAAATGATGAGCGTTTGTATTGTCTTGACTCTAAGGCCAATACATAAGCATCTAGTGCTTCTTGTTTTTTATTCATAGCGTTAAGAATATCTGCGCGCACAGGATGAAAAGCGACATAACCTTGAGCGATTGCTTCATTGGCTAGGTCTAAAGCTTTTTGTTTACTTCCGCCCATAGCTTCTGGCACTTGTAGATAGTTGTATGTGATGTAATAGCGGTAATGGAATTGAGTTGGGTCTAGCTCAAAAGCTTTTTTATAGGCTTTTGCTGTCGCCATAGAAAGCATCCACTTTTCACGGCCTGAAGTGCTCTTGAGTAATTGTTGATAATTGTTGATTGCTAACTGAAAATAATGTAAATCTTGTTTTGGCTCTATCTCAATAGCCTTGCTGATCAATTCAATTGCATGTTGATTGTTTCCGTTATTTCGGGCTATTTGTGATTCTAAGTTTAATGTTGCAGCTTTTACATTTGTTGTAAGCAATGAAGTAAGGCAAGATTTATTGACTGATTTTAGTTTTTTTTGGGTTGAAATACACTTCTCTAGTTGAGGCCAGCGTTGGACAAATGTACTCAGGGGGATATTATTCGCCTGTTGTAAAATGAAGATTGGTTTAATTGATTGATTAGAAGTAACTGGCTGGTTTGCCTGTATATTTAGTGAGGTGATTAACATTAAAATGCAGGTTAAGCTAGTTTTAGTGTATCTATGAAAACTCATTTAAGTTTGCTCCGTGTTAATTTAAGTTAGGTGACTAGGTACATAAAACACCACAACAAGTCTGCAAACAAGCGCCTTGGGACTAGCTGTGTAGCTCTGGGACTAATGGCAACATAACTTGGGCAATACGCCCATATGGAATCTGCAATATTATATGGTTAATAAATTTCTTAAATGGTTGAAGTCCCCTTACCCCTTGCTCTACGGCAATAGGCGAGATTACCTCCAAATCATTATTACATCGATATTTATTAGTGCATTGCTCTATGCCATTCAGCCTTTTGGTCTAGCAAATTTATCTGAGCGAGCACTCATTCTGTTTGTGATTAAAATGACCACTGGCGCCATGTTTGCTTCTATTTTGGTCACTCAAATTTTGCCTAGGTACAGCTTTAATGAAGACCAGTGGCTAATATGGAAGCAAGCAGCATTGACGTTACTGAACTTTTTAGTGGTAGCTCTAGTGTTGCAATACCTTGTACTTAAAGACATTAGTATTCTGATCCTATTTAGCTACCTTGCTATTACAATGTTATTGGCGTCTGGCCCATTATTGATGCGATTGTTAATTACTCAAAATCGTTTGCTGAAAGAGAATCTTGAACAAGCCAAAATGGCCAACGTGGCCATGGAAACCAGTGAAGCGAAAGCACCACTTGGAAAACAATACGGTGAAAAAACATTAACGGGCCAAGATATTCTGGACATTCAAGATACTCTGAATATCAAAACAAATGATGGAGAGCTGCTTTCATTTACTCCTCAGCAATTCATCTATGCAAAGGCTGAGAAGAACTATGTAGAAATTTTTCTGCAAGATGCTGATAAAGTAAAAAACATAGTCCTTAGAATGGCTTTTTCTTCATTAGTACAACAACTCAATGAAAGCCCAATACCATTGATACACTGCCACCGTTCTTATTTAGTTAATCAGAAAAGTGTTAATAAGATTATTGGTAACTCTCGTGGCTATAGTTTGCAATTAAGTGTTGAGGATGTTGTTGTTCCTGTTTCCCGCGCAAAGGCAAAATATGTGTTATCTGATTTGAAAAATTTAGATAATAGATAAAACAGGTAGATTTTTTTGTTAATATGGATGCAATTATAACCATGCTACTTCAAGAAGCATTATTTCAGAGAGTTTAAAACATCTCAATTTTAGTCACGCGGCTAGCGCATAAAGTGAGCGTTATGTTTCACAATGAATTTAAAGCCATACGCTTAAAAGAAACGAGTTTATGCCAGTAGAAACTATTCAATAACCTCATGGTCGAAGCAAAGAGCAGAAACAATTATGAATTAAACGAATAACTGAAGTATTCTAAGAAGCCTATGATTTGCCATCGGAATCGGTTACAGTTTTCTTTCAAAATTTCGATGATGAGCATTGGGGCAAGGCTGAAATTTACATTGGGATAGAAAGTGATGGTATTTTCCATCAGTCACTAAGATGTTAAGGGAATTACATAAATGGAAAAGTTATTAGTAGCTAGTGTTTTAATTGTATTACTTTATGTTTTTATTAACGGGGTCATATCAAAGGAAATATTTTTATGGGAACCTTTGCTAGGAAAACGAATATTGTTAACAGTAGTGGTTTGGCTAATTCCTTTTTTAGGCGCTATTATTGCTTATAAAATTTTAAATTTAAATTGGTTCAAAAATAGAAAGAAAAACGTTACCAATGAACAGAGTAATATAAGCGGAGCTTTGCTTGAAGTTGATTCTATTTTCAATCCAGGTCAAAGGCACGTTATTGAACAAAAGCAAAAAAAGCACTCTGAGCAAACAGAAGATGTTGGCGAAGACTATCAAAACAAGACTTCTCTTTAAGTAGTAATATGAATGCTATTATTAAGGTCGAATCCCTGACACATGTTTCTCGGTTCACATTAAAAACAACTGAGGCAGCAAGTTTTTACAAGCGTATGGGCTTTAAGGATTAGGTTGCAAACCAATTATTACTGGAGCGTTAGAGCTTGTGGCAAGTCGCAAATACGGAATTTATCATTAGGTTAGCAGCTAGAACATGTTTAGTTTTCGTTGATAAATTCAAGCTAAGAATAATAGTTACATATAGGTTTCTATACACATGAAAATTGCTTACTTTGGTTATAACGCATTCTCTTCATGCCTTGAGCTTCTAATTAATCGAGGTCATGAACTTGTCTGTGTTTATACCGGAGAAAAAAGTATTCATACCGATCGAGTAATCAAGTGTGCAACACTGAATAACATACCTTTGGCTTTTGATAAACCTGATCAACAGCAAATGGATTCATTAGTGAGTGCAGGTGTCGATTTATTTTTATCTGCCGAATACCCGTGGAAGGTCCCACTTCCATCGCAATTAAAATATGCCATTAATGTTCACCCCACCATGTTACCTAATGGTCGAGGAGCGACGCCACTTCCTTGGTTGTTATTGGCGCATCCACAGCACGCAGGGATCACATTTCACAAGATGAGCAATCAATTTGATGAAGGTGAAATATTACATCAAAAGAAAATAACGATAGATGAAAATGAAAGTTTCGATACCTTGTCAGCAAAACTTTATTTGGAAGCACCCCAGCTTTTAGATGAACTATTATCTAATCTCAAGCACTATTATGAAAATGCCCAAGTGCACGGAGAAGGGAGTCACTGGAAAGTGATTTCTAGGCAAGAGCAAACAGTCGACTGGAACTCCTCAA
>Ga0114899_1000373_pt1 | contig 33011 bp, 45 predicted proteins | sample MalvireepMed_215_FD_83497 | JGI IMG/M metagenome (GOLD analysis project Ga0114899, IMG submission 83497) | Marine viral communities from the Global Malaspina Expedition - Malaspina viral metaG DeepMed_215 | ecosystem: Environmental > Aquatic > Marine > Oceanic | place: Mediterranean Sea...
GACACAGCCAATAGCAAGCCTATTCCTGGCGGCGGCGCTGGCGGTGCAAGTAATGCGGCAGGATTCTTGTCACGATTTTTAACTAACCCTGAATCAGGCTGGTTACATCTCGACCTCGCAGCTTGTTATCAAAATTCTGCAACTAGTTTATGGTCAGCTGGTGGGACCGGGCGCGGCGTGAGAAGCATCGCAGGGTTTTTGAATCAATTATAATTGCGGTTCAGGATCACGAGGTTAAACGACATTTCTACAATGATGAAGACAACTTAATCATGATAACAACACTATGTTAAATAAAATTTGGCGTAAATTAGTTTCTCCCAAAAATCTAGCAAGCTCATCTGAGCAAACCTTATCGAAACCTGTGCTGGTGCCAAGAAATGAGCACAGTGTTTCACGCAAAGATATTAGTCGTAATGCAACCAAGGTTTTATATCGTTTAAATGAAGCAGGATTTCAAGCTTATCTAGTGGGCGGTGGCGTCAGAGATATTTTACTGGGTTTGCACCCCAAAGATTTTGATATTGCCACCGATGCCACACCCGAAGAAATCAACAAGCTATTCCGCAACTCACGGATTATTGGTCGGCGTTTTCGATTAGTCCATATTATGTTTGGCAGAGAAGTGATTGAAGTGGCGACATTTCGCGCAGGCCATGACGACTCCTGCCAAAGCAAAGCAAAAACCAGCGCCCATGGCATGTTGGTCAGAGATAATGTTTTTGGCAACTTAGAAGAAGACGCGTTTAGACGTGACTTTACGGTTAATGCACTTTATTACACGGTGGAAGATTTCAGCGTATTGGATTATGTCGGCGGACTTGAAGATTTAGAAAAAAAGCAGCTTCGATTAATCGGCGATCCTATGACTCGTTACCGCGAAGATCCCGTTAGAATACTAAGAGCAATTAGGCTGAGTTGTAAACTCGGTTTATCTATCGAACCAAAAACGGCAGCACCAATAAAAGGCTTAGCTGAAATGTTGGCGCATATATCACCTGCAAGATTATGGGAAGAATCGAATAAATTATTTTTGGCGGGCCACGCTTATAAAACTTGGCATGAACTCCTAAAACGAGAAGTTGCTCAACATTTATTTCCAGAAACCATTAATGCTTTAAAAAAAGAGACTTCCGGGAAGTTTGCTGCATTTATCGATCAAGCCTTAAATAGCACCGACAAAAGAATTCAACAACAACAACCTGTTACACCAGCGTTTTTGTTCGCAGTATTTTTATGGCAGCCAGTACAAGATGAGACTCAGCGTCTGCTCAAAAAAGGAATGGTTGCTTATGAAGCAAGCCAAAAATCTGCTAGTAAAATGTTTGACCGTCAACGTCAAACCATTGCCGTTCCCAAAAGATTTTCAATTACCGCAAGAGAGATCTGGAGTTTACAATTTAGACTATTTAATCGTCGCAAAAAAAATGTCGATAGTTTAATCGCTCACCCTAAGTTTAGAGCTGCTTATGATTTTTTATGTCTTAGAGCTGGTAAAGAACAAGAATTAAAAGAACTCGCAGACTGGTGGACTGATTTTCAAAATGCTGCACCAGAAAATCGTTTTGAAATGATTAAGAAGGCAACAAAAGATACGCCTAATAGAAACAAAAGGCGCAGAAAATCTAATTCGTTTAACAAAAATAAGAAATAAATGTGTGATAAAGCCACTTAAAAATATTCAACTTTTGGGTTAATTAAAATGACTCTACAAAACATAGTCTATCTAGGACTAGGGGCGAACCTTAACAACCCAAAGACACAACTTGAAAAGGCAATAAAGACACTTTCAGAATTAGATCACTGTCAATTAGAAAAATGCTCTAGCTTTTATCAAAGCCAGCCAATGGGGCCGCAAGACCAAGGTGATTATATCAATGCGATCATCAAAATGAGTATTAACTTATCTCCAATAGAACTGCTTGATAGCTGTCAAAGAATAGAGTTAGAACAAGGTCGTGTTAGGAAACATGAACGCTGGGGGCCAAGAACGCTCGATCTTGATCTTCTGTTGTACAATAATGATATGATTAACACAGTTCGACTAGTTGTACCGCATTACGGCATGAAACAACGCAACTTTGTACTTTTACCTTTATTTGAAATATCACCAGAGCTGGTTTTTCCTGACGGTTCGGTATTATCAAATTTAATAAAAGAAACTAATACACAAGGAATTCAAAAGCTGTGATAGAAACACCTTTAATTAATACTATTGCTCCGACCTCAACTAGCAACAAACCATTTATCGCAGTGGAGGGTCCAATCGGGGTTGGCAAAACGACTTTGGCCAAAAAACTAGCGCAATCTTTTCAAGGAGAAGTTATATTAGAAGGGGCTCAAGAAAACCCATTTCTTGAAAAATTTTATCTCGATCCAAAAGGTGGCGCTTTACCCGCACAGCTCTTTTTTCTATTTCAAAGAACCCAACAGTTAAAAGAAGTTATTCAGAGTGATTTATTTATTCAAAATAAAGTTGCCGATTACCTTATGGATAAAGATCGCCTGTTCGCTCAAGTTACACTAAATAAAGACGAACTTAATTTATACGAACAGGTTTATCAAAACTTGACCATTGACGCACCAACGCCCGATCTTGTGATCTACTTACAAGCACCTGTGGATATTTTATTAAAACGAATTCGGAAACGTGGCGTGAACATGGAATTTTCAATAACTCAGGAATATTTAAATAAATTAAGCAATGCTTATACTGATTTTTTCCATTATTACGACGCTTCACCATTATTAATCGTTAATGCGTCAGGCATGGATCTAGTCAACGATGAATCTCACTACCAGCAATTACTTGAACGAATTGAATCGACGTCCAGTGGTCGTCACTATTTTAACCCGACCGTTTTATAATTTTAGTTTTACAGGCTTAATAAAATGAAAAAACAAACCATCCATTCACTGTTTGCACTTAAAGCCAAAAGAGAACCGATTACCATGTTAACCGCCTACGATGCTACCTTTGCAAAACTCATTTGCGAGCAAGGCGTAGAAACTATCTTGATTGGTGATTCACTAGGTAATGTTATTCAAGGGCAAGGTTCAACTGTTCCTGTAACAATGAGTGATATGTGTTATCACATTAGTTGCGTTGCCAAAGGCAATGAAGGTGCACTATTAATTGGCGATATGCCGTATATGTCTTATGCGTCAGAAGAGCAAACGCTGAGTAATGCAGCTAAGTTAATGCAAGCAGGCGCTAACATGGTGAAAATGGAAGGTGGGTTATGGTTAGTCGGATCGATTCAAAGGTTAGTTGAACGTGGAATTCCTGTATGCGCCCACCTAGGTTTAACCCCTCAATCGGTTGATGCTTTAGGCGGATATAAGGTTCAAGGTCGTGACCAACAGCAAGCAGAACAGTTACTAGAAGACGCTATTGCTTTAGAACAATCAGGCGCGAGTTTGTTAGTTTTAGAATGCGTTCCACAAGAATTAGCCAAACAAGTATCAGAGAAGTTAACCATACCGACCATAGGGATCGGCGCAGGAAAATATACAGACGGTCAGGTATTAGTATTACATGATATGTTAGGTTTAGATCAAGATTTCAACCCCAAATTTGTGCGTAACTTTATGTTAGGCGATAATGTCAGGTCCGTCGCGGATGCTATAGCGAGTTATGTAGAGTCAGTAAAAAACAAAACTTTTCCTGCTGCAGAGCATTGTTTTGACTAATTAGAAACGAGTTAAGATAATCACCATGAAAATAATTCAATCGGCAAAACAACTGCAACAAGAAATCTTACTTTTAAAGCAGCAGGAAAAAAAAATTGGTTTTGTTCCGACCATGGGAAATTTACATCAAGGGCATTTATCATTAGTTGATATAGCCAAAACAAAATCAGATATTGTAGTTGCCAGTATTTTTGTTAATCCTATGCAGTTTGGCCAAGGCGAAGATTTAGATAAATATCCCAGAACATTAAGTGAAGATATAGATAAGCTTGAAGCGCTAGAAATCGATTATTTATTTACGCCTACCAATCAAGAGATTTATCCGCAAGGTAAAGATTGTCATACCAGCGTTGAAGTTAATCGTTTATCAGAAAACCTTTGCGGTGCAAGTCGTCCAGGTCACTTTCGCGGCGTCACTACAGTGGTTAATATTTTGTTCAATATCGTGCAACCCGATATCGCTGTATTTGGTAAAAAAGATTATCAACAGTTTCAAATAATTAAAGCTATGGTTAAAGATTTAATGCTGCCTATTCAAATTATTGGTGGGGGTATTATTCGAGAAGATAATGGCTTGGCTATGAGTTCGCGTAATATGTATTTAACTGAGCATCAAAAAATTGAGGCATCATATCTTAGAAAAATAATTTTATCGACGGCTGAATCAATTCGCCAAGGAATGAGTTTCTCTCAAGCTCAATTAGAAGCAAAAGAACATTTGGCATCTAAGGGGTTTAAAATCGATTACTTTGAGATTATGGGCCGCTCTATTTTACAACCCGCAACTCAGCAAGATAAAAAGCTACTAATCGTCGCAGCAGCTTGGCTCGGCAAGCCTAAATTATTGGATAATCTAGAAATTGATCTAGTTTAACAGACTGAATAACCCACTATCGACTAGACAACAATCCTAAATTTAGATTATTGTATTCAATGTATAATAATCTAAACAAATATAATAATTTAAACAAATATAATAATTTAATTATTGGGATCTGTTATGTCTGAAGTTCACCGCCACCCTCTCGATCAGAATTTTTCCAAAAATGCTTTAATCTCACCAGAGAAATATCAATCACTCTATCAATCCTCTATTCAAGATCCCGACGCTTTCTGGGCAGAACAAGCTAATGAATTTATTGATTGGTACAAACCATGGGATAAAGTCAGTGACGTTGATTATCACAAGGCTAGCATTAAGTGGTTTGAAGGGGCTGAGCTAAATGTCAGTTTTAATTGTATCGATCGTCATTTACCGGAAAAATCAAAACAAACCGCGATTATTTTTGAAGCCGATGAGCTGGGAAATTCACGCCATATTAGTTATCAAGAATTGCATGATGAAGTGTGTCGTTTTGCCAATATATTGAAACAACGCGGCGTCAAAAAAGGCGACCGAGTTTGTATTTATATGCCAATGATCCCAGAGGTTGGCTATGCCATGTTGGCTTGCGCCCGTATTGGTGCTGTCCACTCTGTTGTTTTTGGCGGCTTCTCACCTGAAGCTTTAAAAACTCGAATTTTAGATTCCGATTGTCGAGTTGTGATCACCGCCGATGAAGGGGTTCGAGGTGGCAAGACAATACCCCTCAAGAAAAATGCCGATGAAGCCGTAGCCAATTGTCCAAATGTTCATACTGTGCTGGTGATCAAACATACAAATAGTTCAATTGATTGGAATAAATCCATTGATGTTGATTACAAAACACTTCACGCTGAAGCTTCTCCAAATTGTGAACCCGAAGTGATGCAAGCGGAAGATCCGTTATTCATTCTTTACACCTCAGGCTCAACCGGTCAGCCAAAAGGCGTTTTGCACACTTCAGGCGGTTATATTTTATACGCAGCTATAACACATAAATATGTATTTGATTATCAAGACGGGGATATTTACTGGTGTACTGCTGATGCAGGTTGGGTTACTGGTCACTCTTATATTTTTTATGGGCCACTCGCTAACGGCGCAACCACTTTAGTATTTGAAGGAATTCCAACTTACCCCAGTGTCTCGCGTTTTTGGGATGTTGTCGACGAACATCAAATTTCAATTTTTTACACTGCTCCCACAGCCATTAGAGCTTTAATGGCACAAGGTGATGAACCGGTTACTCGAACCTCTCGACAAAGTTTACGTCTGCTAGGCACTGTTGGTGAACCAATTAACCCAGAAGCTTGGGAATGGTATTTTAAAGTTGTTGGCGACGAAAAATGTCCTATTGTTGATACTTGGTGGCAAACAGAAACAGGCGGAATTATGATCACTCCATTGCCCGGTGCACATTCACTAAAGCCAGGTTCAGCTACTCAGCCATTCTTTGGCATACAGCCAAAACTGCTAGATAATCAAGGACAAGAACTGCTGGGCGAAGCCTCCGGGAGTTTAGCCCTAGCACAAAGCTGGCCAGGGCAAATGCGTGGCGTTTATGGCGACCCAAAAAGATTTTTTGATACTTATTTCTCACAGTTTCCTGGATATTATTTTAGCGGCGATGGTGCTAAACGAGATGCTGATGGTTTTATCTGGATCACAGGAAGAATGGATGATGTATTAAACGTTTCAGGGCACAGACTTGGTACCGCTGAAATTGAAAGTGCCTTGGTGCTACATCCAAAAGTTGCAGAAGCGGCGGTGGTTGGGTTTCCCCATAAGATTAAAGGCGAAGGAATTTATGCTTATGTGACTTTAATGACTGGTACTGAAGAATCTGATGATTTAAAACAAGAGTTAGTCAAGTTTGTCTCTCAAGAAATAGGCTCAATTGCAAAACCTGAGGTTATACAATGGGCTCAAGGATTACCCAAGACCCGTTCAGGTAAGATCATGCGACGTATATTAAGGAAAATAGCTGCAACTGAATTTGACCAGTTAGGTGATACCTCGACGCTTGCTGACCCGTCGGTTGTTAAGCAACTGATAAAATATCGCTAGTGCCGCTAAGTCAGAGCACTCGGGCCTAGTGCTCTAGGAAACTATTCGTGATTTTCTAAATCAATATCAACTCTTTTTTAAACAATAGGATAGCGAATAGTTTTTGTTGTCATGCAACATCATAACTTGTACACTCATCTGGTTGATAAATAGACTAATAATAAAAGCTTCTTAAAAAGCTCATAATAGTTATCAAAAAAGGATCAAAGACTATGTCAGTTAATGCGACGTCAGAGAAGGCTAGCTCGAAGAATAGTGAGTCAGATATCAGAGTTATCAAAAAGTATCCTAACCGCCGTTTATATGACACAAAAATAAGCAGCTACATCACTCTAAACGATATTAAAGAGCTTGTTATGTCTTATAGCGAGTTTAAAGTAATCGATGCTAAAACCAAAGAAGATCTAACTCGTTGTACTTTAATGCAAATAATCGCTGAAGAGGAAACAAACGGGCAACCTATAATGACCTCAGAGATTTTAAAGGAGTTTGTTCGTTTTTATGGAGACTCGATGCAAGCAATGATGAGTCGCTTTTTAGAGCATAGTATTAAACTTTTTATGGAGCGCAGAGCAGGCTTAAAAAGTCCGTTAAATACTATTTTAGGCGCTAACCCCGTTTCATTAATGCAGAACATTGCCGAGCAGAATATGGACTCTTGGAAAGAAAAATCGAGTCAATATGAAAAAGAAAAATCGAAAACAGCTGTTAGTTAAATAACTATTTTATTAACTGCCACAATACAGAAAGAATATCTTGCAATAAAATCCAATGTGGCGAGGCGACAAACAAAAATAAAAGAGCAATGAAAATTGCGATTGAGAGAATTGCTTTAAGTCGTATTATTAAACTGCTTTTTCCTCTCCCTACCACTAATATTTTTTTATTGTATTTAACAACCACTGCTAGCCATAAACCAAGCATCGTTAAAACAAATAATAAGTAATAGCTCTGCTGTTTATCTATAGTAAAAGCGGCTCCAACTAAAATTCCAGGGATCAAATAAAGTGGCGCCCATATAATTGCTGACAAGCAATTGACCCAAAGAAATGTCTTTTTAGACATTTCAGAGATACCAGCTAAAAAAGGGACGACAGATCTAGTCGGACCAAAAAATCGTCCAAAGAAAACGCCTGCGACACCATGACGTTCAAAAAATACATGAGATGAGTCAATTAATTTTTTCTGTTTGGCAACAAAAGGCCAGTTTAAAATACTTTGATGGTAATGATAGCCCAAATGAAAACTAATATATTCACCGACTAAAGCCCCTAGATATGCAGCCATAACAATAGGGTAAAAACCTAATATATTTGCTCCTATTAAACTCCCGACTCCGAACAATAATAACCATCCAGGTAAAAACAAACCGATGATTAACAAAGACTCCAAAAAGGCTATCAGAAATACAATTCCAATCCCCCAGCTAGAATTCAGTTTAATAAATTCTAATAAGGAATCTATCATAAAATTCGTATAACAAATATAGAATCAAGCAATGTAAGCACCAAGCATAAATGTTACTAACAGTCCTGATGACAACAAAGTGATATAAACAAAACCGAATATTAAGCTTTTGGCGATTGTCAGCCACCAGTTTTGCTCATAAACTCTTTTCAAGGCCATTACAATATATATGACTATCCAGCACAAAAGGATCGATGATGCCCAATCGCAACAAAAAATGATACTTTGTGATAGCCAGTCAGTATTTGATTGTAAAGTTGTTTGAATATAATCCAGTAGAAACTCGATTAAGATCGTTGTGTATAGAAAACTATGATTATGTAATGAGAAAATTAAATGCTCAACATAAAACCGCTTAGAAAATAAATAAAAGACTTTGAAAAAAATGGCATAAATTGGTAACAGTATAAACATCATGTAAGGGAGCAACTGAAACAGCTCATCAAATAAGCGCTTTGGGTCTTTGAGTAAACTTTGCGCTTTATCATTGATTTCATCCATCACATCTTTAAATACACCCTCCTCTTCAATCTGAGGCCCTTGATAAGTTAATTCACCATTTTTCCAAGTTATCCCTACATCCTTTTCATCATCAACTAAGTCATTACCGACTAGCCCATTTTCTACTAGTTTGTTATTTGTAATTTTTTCCTTAGCAGTAGTATCGATTTCATTATTTTCACCAAGCAAAATACCCTTTTCGTTTAGTAGTAATTTTTTTGCTTGCTCTATTTCAGCTTTTGAGAGTTCAGACTGGTCAACGTTATTAACTGCTTGTTCGATATTTTCAATGATTTCTTCTTTGACTGGTGCTGTCGGGATCATTTTTGACGCATCGGTATTAAGCTGTAAAACTAGAATAAATAATAAACTGGTGAATAAATAAAGCCTAAAAGGCATCACATAGTGAAAACGCCGACCTTTAATATACTCTAAAGTTAACTTTCCAGGCCGAAATAAAAGAGGGATTAGTGAGTGTTTTAGACGTGAATCATATCCAACAATATCGTCCAGAAGCTCTCTGATAACTTCACCAAAAAACTTGATCATACTGCGGCTAGATTGTCCGCATTGATGGCAAAATTGTCCATTTAAGGCGACGCCACAATTACTACAAACAATTAGTTCATTTTTAAAATGAATATCTTTTGCTTGAGCTATGGCAGCATGTTGAGGAGAGGATTGTTCAACCAATGTTTGCGACATTAAATTTTTACGTATGATGTGTATTTAATACAACCATCATACGTTATCAACAACGCCGCCTCAATATACGAAAATAACTGAAAGTTGTTAGGGCGTGTTAATCGATAAAAACTGCAGGGGATACATTAAACTTTTTGGCTAACTCGCGTACGTGACGCAAAGTGAGTGAACGTTTACCATTAAGAATTTCAGAAACAACACCTTGGCTTCCAATCTCTTTTAATTCTGACTGTTTAATATCGTGTAATTTAATTAAATAACGAAGTGCTAATAAAGCACTTCCTTGTTGCTCAACCAATTTACTTCGCTCATATTCTTCGGCGGCACTAGAGATTACTTTGATCAACCCGTTTAACGGATTATCACTTGAGTTTTCGACTAATGTCATCGCGTCTTTGAGGTTACCTAATAAAGTTTCATACTCCTCAGGGTTTTTAGGCGTATCAATTACAGGAGCGACTTTATTCCAATGTGATACTGCATTTTCTAGTGATTGTTGCACTTGTTATATCTCCTGTATTTAGTCTATTACAATATTTATTAATGGTTTCCAGGGTGAATATGATCGATATAAGCAACTTGAGACTCAAAATTAATCAATGTGTGAACTAACAAGGCCGAGTCTGGTATTGGAAACTTAAATTCATAATTATAACCACGCATGTCACCAAAAGTCGCTCGTAGTGCGGTTTCTGAGTAAAATTCACCCTGACTTATAATTTGATACCAACCTCTCAAACTCTTATCAGCATTGGGATACTCAATTAGTGCTTGGTTTAGCCTATTGGTAGCTATAATTTTCAACTTTAACTCCCTAATGAGTTTACTTACATTCTCTGATGAGTCTTTCACGAGCTTATTAACTAATCTATCTAAAGTATCTAACAAAAAGCTATATTTCAAATGACTAGGTCTCATTATCAACATTGTAGAAGTCTTTTTAATTGGGTTAAACGGTAATATTTCCACTTTCCTAATATTTTTGAACTATATCAAGAGCTAGTAGGACTTTATTTACTTTTAGTAATTTCTATTTACAGCTCGCAGTCATCATTTTAAACTTTAAGCACTTTCAACTTATTATTGAATTCTATGTTCCCTTATCTCTATCAGTCGCCCAACCTAACTATTGGCAGTTATGGCATTATGCTCGCCATTGCTTACCTTACAGGTCGCCACCTTTATATAACTCAGCTCAACCAAATCACAAGTATCAAAATTAATACCGAAGCATTAATTGTTTCTCTGCTTGTGTTTGCTGTGATAGGTGCAAAACTAATGTTTATTCTCAAAAATCCACAAATAGCCTCACTATCAGATTTACGTACTTTGACATCAGGTAGTGGTTTTTCGAGTCAAGGTGCACTTATTGCAGCCATTGTTGTAATGTTTGCTTTTTCAAAACTATCTAAAGTGAAACTCAGTTTATTATTAGACTCCGCTGCACCTGCTGCGATAATTGCGTATGCCTTAGCAAGAGTTGGTTGCTTCTTATCGGGTGATGACTGCTGGGGAGTTGATAGCCACTTACCTTGGGCAATGAGTTTTCCTGATGGGATTAAACCAACTTCAGTAGGACAAACGGTTCACCCATTACCCCTCTATGAAATTGTTTATTCAGTGCTCATATGGAAGTATTTGAACTATTCACAGAACAGAGAAACAAAGCCCTACTTTCAATTTTTTAAACTGTTACTTCTATGGGGGGCTTGTCGTTTTATGATTGAATTTATCAGCACGAATCCTATCAAAATATTGAGTATGACTGGCTCACAATTTGGCGCATTATTAATGTTTCTATTAGCAACTATCTTCTTCAGTTACCATAACTTTACGACGAGCGAAAAAAAGCCGGGTAAATAACCCGGCTAATAATTACTACTAGTTAGAACTTCTATCTTTTAAATTAGATAAAGTCGAACTTTTTACAGCTTAACTTACTCTTCTACCGCTTCTTCTTCTTCGTCTTCAATGATTGGACGATCAACCAATTCAACGTAAGCAATAGGCGCCTTATCACCGGCACGAAAGCCAGCTTTGATAATGCGTAAGTATCCACCTGGACGATCTTGGTAACGAGGACCAAGTTCATCAAACAATTTACCAACAGCAGCTTTACTACGAGTGCGAGAGAAAACTAAACGACGATTAGCAACAGAATCTTCTTTTGCTAATGTGATTAGTGGTTCAACAACACGGCGTAATTCTTTTGCTTTAGCAACAGTAGTTTTGATTAGTTCATGTTCAATTAATGAAACAGACATATTTTTGAACATAGCCTGACGATGACTAGAATTTCTATTTAACTGACGACCACTTTGACGATGACGCATTTTCTAATACCCTTATATTTACCAGCCTGCAATAGTACTGATATTTGATTAATAATTTTGAGCTGTATTTTAAGCCGAAGCTCCTAGGCTTTTGAACTCAAATAACAAAACCCCATTCATCTGAATTACTTCAAAGAACAGGGTTTAGTCAAATCTTACTTAAGACTTCTAACGTTATAGAAACTTAGACTTCGTCAAGGATACTTGATGGAGGCCAATTTTCTAAACGCATGCCTAAAGATAGGCCACGCGAAGCTAGAACATCTTTAATTTCAGTTAGAGACTTTTTACCAAGATTTGGCGTTTTAAGTAACTCAACTTCAGTACGCTGAATCAAATCACCAATATAGTGAATATTTTCAGTCTTAAGACAATTTGCACTACGTACTGTTAATTCAAGATCATCAACCGGACGAAGTAGAACCGGATCAACTTCTGGTTCTTCTTTTTCTGGTTCAATCTGTTTTTCGTCTTTTAAGTCAACGAAAGCTGCAAGTTGTTGTTGCAAAATAGTTGCACAACGACGGACCGCTTCTTCAGGTTCGATAGTACCGTTTGTTTCTAGCTCAAGTACTAACTTATCTAAATTGGTTCGTTGCTCAACACGAGCGGAATCAACCACGTAAGAAACACGATGAACAGGACTGAAAGAAGCATCAAGTTGTAAGCGTCCGATGCTTAAGTCTTCATCATCATCTTTCTTACGAAGAGATGCAGGTTCATACCCACGTCCCTTCTTGACGATTAGGCGCATGCTTAGTGAGCCTTTTTTAGTCAATGTGGCAATATGGTGTTCAGGGTTCATAACCTCAACACCAGCCTGTTCTTCTATATCAGCGGCGGTCACGGGACCTTCGCCTTTTTTCTGAAGAATCAAAGTCACTTCATCTTTATCTTCTAGGGTTATTGCTAAACCTTTAAGGTTCAACAAAATATCAATTACGTCTTCCTGAACACTATCAATCGTAGTGTATTCATGTAAAACGCCATCAATTTCCACCTCAACAACTGCACAACCAGGCATTGATGAAAGCAAAATTCTACGTAGAGAGTTACCTAAAGTATGTCCAAAACCTCTTTCAAAAGGTTCTAGCACAACTTTGGCTTTTCTTTCACCTAGACTTTCTACTTTAATCTGACGTGGTGTCAGTAATTCAGCGACATTGCCCATAAATAATCCTCTTCAAGTGTTACTTGCTGCTTTACTTAGAGTAAAGTTCCACAATTAGGTTTTCATTGATATCTGAAGGTAGGTCAGAACGCTCAGGAACATTCTTGAAAGTGCCTTCCATCTTCTTATCATCAACTTCAACCCAAACTGGACGTTCTTTTTGTGATGCTAATTCTAAAGACGCAATTATACGTGCTTGAGTTTTAGATTTTTCACGAATAGAAATAACGTCAGATGCAGATACCTTAAATGAAGGGATATTAACAACTTGTCCGTTAACCAAAACCGCTTTATGACTTACAAGCTGACGTGATTCAGAACGAGTTGAGCCAAAGCCCATACGATACACAACATTATCTAAACGAATTTCTAATTGTTGAAGTAGGTTTGCACCTGTTGCACCTTTTAAACGTGCAGCTTCTTTATAATAGTTACGGAATTGCTTTTCAAGTACGCCGTAAATACGCTTTACTTTTTGCTTTTCACGTAACTGAATACCATAGTCAGAAAGGCGAGTTCTTCGCGCTCCATGAACACCTGGTACTTGATCAATTTTACACTTATCTTCAATAGCACGAACGCCGCTTTTCAGCATTAGGTCTACGCCTTCACGACGTGCTAATTTTAATTTAGGTCCAATATATCTTGCCATTAGTTTTGTCTCCTAGCAGGGCCCGAGTTACACGCGTCGCTTTTTAGGCGGACGGCATCCATTATGAGGGATCGGAGTAACATCAGAGATGTTAGTGATCTTGAATCCCGCATTGTTTAATGCTCGAACAGCAGATTCACGGCCAGGACCTGGACCTTTGACGAATACTTCCATATTCTTCATGCCCATTTCTTTAACCATTTCCGCTACTCGATCAGCCGCAACCTGTGCAGCAAACGGAGTGCTTTTACGAGAGCCTCTAAAACCCGAACCACCAGCTGTGGCCCAAGCAAGAGCATTACCTTGACGGTCAGTAACTGTCACGATAGTGTTGTTGAATGACGCATGGATATGAGCCATTCCATCAACTACGTGCTTTTTGACCTTTTTACGAGAACGAGGTGTCTTAGCCATAGTCAATTATCTCTTGATTGGTTTACGCGGACCCTTACGAGTACGTGCATTGGTTTTAGTGCGCTGTCCACGGACAGGGAGACTTCTTCTATGGCGAATACCACGGAAACAGCCTAAATCCATTAAACGCTTAATACTCATTGATACTTCACGACGCAAATCACCTTCTACAGTGAATTTCGCAACTTCAGTACGCAATGCTTCAATTTCTGATTCGGCAAGATCTTTGATCTTGCGGCTTTGTTCAATACCTGCGCCAGCACAAATCTGCTGCGCACGGGTTTGACCGATGCCGAAAATTGCTCTTAAAGCAATTACCGAATGCTTATTAACCGGAATGTTAATACCAGCAATACGGGCCATCTATCTAACTCCCAAATTTCAGTTTCAAATACAATTATTAGTAGAGCACTAGTTTTTAGTGTTGATACTAGCGCCTAACAAAAAGGCGCGACATAATAGCCTTGAAACGATTAAAAATCAACCTGTTAATGTAATTTGTAATCTCTCTAACGAGATATGGTAAGGAAGTAACTTATTAACCTTGACGCTGTTTATGGCGAGGGTCGTTACAAATTACTCTTACACTACCGTTTCTGCGGATAACTTTGCATTCACGGCACATTTTTTTAACAGAAGCTCGAACTTTCATTGTCGTACTCCAAATTCTATGCAGCAATCAATAATCAGTTTAGTCAGAGACTAACGAATTCCTGATGCTCCGTAGTTTTTAAAATTTGCCTTTTTTAATACTGACTCATAATCACGAGATATTAAATGCGCTTGAACCTGCGACATAAAATCCATAATTACTACAACAATAATCAACAGTGAAGTTCCACCGAAGACAAAAGGCACTTGGAAGAATAAGATTAAGAATTCAGGTAGTAAACATACCGCTGTAATATACAGCGCACCTACTAACGTTAGTCTTGTCATAACCTTATCTACATATTTAGAGGTTTGTTCTCCAGGACGGATCCCAGGAATAAACGCTCCAGATTTTTTCAGCTGATCTGCAGTATCACGCGGATTGTAGACCAAAGCTGTATAGAAGAAACAGAAGAACATGATACCTGCACCGTATATCAAAATATAAAGTGGGTTACCAGGTTGCAACTGTTGCGCTATATTTTGTAGCCATAACATGTCATCACCTTGGCTTGCACCAACCCATTGGGCGATGGTTCCAGGGAATAAAATCATGCTTGAAGCGAAGATAGCAGGTATAACACCAGCCATATTCACTTTTAAAGGAAGATGAGATGATTGCGCTTGATACATGCGACGCCCTTGCTGTTTCTGGGCATAATTAACGACTATACGTCGTTGACCTCGCTCCATAAATACAACAAATGCAGTCACTAACATCACAACTGCAAGAATCAATAATAAAGCAAGAGGAGTTATGTCACCTTGCCTAGCCGCTTCAAATGTATTACCTAAAGCTGATGGTAAGCCGGCAACGATACCGATAAAAATGAGTACTGAAATACCATTGCCGATACCACGCTCATTAATTTGTTCACCTAGCCACATTAAAAACATACTTCCAGTCACTAAACTCACAATCGCGCCAAAATAGAAACTAAAACCAGGATTTGGTACCAAACCAGGCATCAAGTTGGGGAAATTAGTCGCCATACCAACCGCTTGTAAACTCGCAATACAGAATGTTAAATAACGCGTATATTGATTAATCTTGCGTCTTCCTGCTTCACCTTCTTTCTTAATTTCTTGCAGTTTAGGTTCAACAAAGCTCATCACCTGAATGATAATAGAAGCGGTAATATAAGGCATAATGCCGAGTGCAAAAACACTGGCACGTTCTAGTGCTCCACCAGAAAAAACATTAAACAAAGCTAGGATAGTACCTGACTGTTGATCCATCAATTGTGACAATACGTTAGGATCTATACCTGGTACAGGTACGAACGATCCTAAACGGAATATAACAATTGCGGTCAACACAAACATCAATCTTTGTTTGAGTTCGGTTAACCCACCGCCTGATTTTTTTTCTACTGGAGCTTTTGCCATTTCTTATACAAACCTTATTTTCTAAGCTTTATTGTTGAACAAAACTAAGTTAAACAGTTCCACCAGCAGCTTCAATAGCCGCCTGAGCACCTTTAGAGACAGTTACACCGTCACCAACGTTAACTGCACGGTCAATAGAACCAGATAACATTACTTTTACTTGTAATATATTCTTAGTAATAAGACCCGCTGCACGTAGTGACAATAAATCAACTGCATCACCTTCAACTTTATTTAATTCGCCTAAACGAACTTCAGCTGAAACTAGAGACTTTCTTGATGTGAAACCAAACTTAGGTAAACGCATTTTCAAAGACATTTGACCGCCTTCAAAACCAGCTTTAACTTTACCACCAGAACGAGATTTCAGACCTTTGTGTCCGCGTCCACAAGTTTTACCTAAAGTAGAACCGATGCCGCGTCCAACACGCTTAGCCGCTTTTTTAGCGCCTTCGCCAGGACTTAACGTATTTAAACGCATAGCTTGAGTATCTGTAGTCATGATACTAATCCTCCACTCGAACCATATAATAAACAGTATTTACCATACCGCGAGTTGAAGGAGTATCTTCAACTTCAACCGTATGATTAATACGACGTAAACCCAATCCCATCATGCAAGCCTTATGGTTCTTTAAGCGACCATGCGATGATTTGGTTTGTGTTACTTTCATCATTTTTTTAGCCATGGTTTACTCCATAATTTCGGCAACAGATAATCCACGCTTAGATGCAACAGACTCTGGAGAGAGCATGCCGCCTAAACCGCGAATTGTTGCACGAACAATATTAATTGGATTGGTAGAACCAATGCTTTTAGCCAATACGTTTTCAACACCAACTACTTCAAATACAGAACGCATTGCACCACCGGCGATGATTCCTGTACCAGGAGACGCAGGCTGCATGTAAACTTTAGATGCGCCGTGTCTAGCATTAATTGGATGTTGTAACGTGTGACCGTCTTTTAATTCAACCTGAACAGTATTTCTGCGAGCTTGCTCCATTGCTTTTTGGATTGCAGCAGGCACTTCTCGAGCCTTACCACGTCCAAAACCAACTTTGCCATTGCCATCGCCTACTACTGCTAAAGCTGTGAAAGAGAAAATTCGTCCACCTTTAACCACTTTAGAAACGCGGTTAACGTTGACTAACTTTTCTACCATACCGTCGGTATTTTGTGCTTCTTGTCTAGCCATGTCTTAACCCTTAAAACTGGAGACCACTTTCGCGTGCAGCATCTGCTAATGCTTTCACACGGCCGTGATATTTAAACCCAGAGCGATCAAATGCAACACTTGATACGCCAGCCTTTGTTGCTCTAGTCGCTACTAACGCGCCAACAGCTTTTGCTGTATCAACATTACCAGTAGCTTTACCAGCAGCCTTAATGTCTTTTTCAACACTTGAAGCTGTGGCTAAGATTTTTCCACCATCGGCAGAAATAACCTGAGCATATATATGACGAGGTGTACGATTAACAACTAAACGAGTGGCACCTAGCTCTTTCATTTTCATACGACTTTTAGTCGCACGACGAATTCTAGCTTGTTTTTTATTCATCTCAACGCCCTACTTTTTCTTAGCTTCTTTACGACGGATAATTTCATCCGCGTACTTCACACCTTTACCCTTATAAGGCTCTGGTGGACGATAAGCTCTGATATTAGCTGCAACCTGACCGACGAGTTGCTTGTCGATCCCCTTAACTACGATTTCAGTGTTCTTAGGCGTTTCAATTGTAATGCCTTCTGGTAATTCGTAATTAACTGGGTGTGAGAAACCAAGAGTTAAGTCAAGAACTTTACCCTGAGCTTTAGCACGGTAACCAACACCAACTAATAACAATTTCTTTTCGAAACCTTGAGATACACCATCAACCATGTTGCCAACGAGTGAACGCATTGTGCCTGACATTGCGTTGCCACCGTCAAAACCTTCGCGAGGCTTGAAAGTCACTAGATTATCTTCAACGTTTACATCAACTGAAGCGTGGATTTCTTGCTTCAATTCACCTTTACCACCTTTAACAGAAACTAACTGACCTTTTAGGTCAACAGTAACGCCAGCTGGAATTACGACAGGATTTTTAGCTACTCTAGACATATTTCAGTTCTCCTTAAGATACTAGGCAGAGAACTTCGCCGCCGTTACCAAGTTTACGTGCTGCTCTGTCTGTCATTACGCCTTTAGACGTAGAAACAATAGCAATACCTAAACCGTCAAGTACACGGGGTAGCTCGTCATGTTTTTTATAAATACGTAAACCAGGACGACTAACACGCTTAATCATTTCGATTACCGGGCTGCCCTGATGGTATTTTAATTCAATAGATAATGTTGCTTTAGCACCATCATCAGTCTTATTAAGATCTGTGATGAAACCTTCTTTTTTCAAAACTTCAGCGATTGAAACTTTTACTTTTGATGAAGGCATTGAAACAACTTTTTTGCCTGCTGATTGTCCGTTACGGATGCGAGTCAGCATATCAGCAATAGGATCTTGCATGCTCATTTAGTATTCTCCCAATTACCAGCTAGCTTTCACTAAGCCAGGTACATTACCCATCATCGCTTGTTCACGTAATTTAATACGGCTTAAACCGAATTTACGTAAATAACCGTGTGGACGACCAGTGACACGACAACGATTACGTTGACGAGTAGGGCTTGCATCACGAGGCAGCTTTTGTAGTGCTACCTGAGCTTCCCACTTTTCTTCATCACTTTTGTCAAGAGATACAATGATTGCTTTTAATTCAGCGCGCTTTGCAGCGTACTTAGCAACTGTGCGAGCGCGTTTTACTTCGCGCTGTACCATTGATACTTTAGCCATTATTTAGCTCCCTTGATTGGGAAGTTAAACGCGTTCAAAAGTTCACGTCCTTCTTCGTTGCTAGTCGCAGTAGTAGTGATAGTAATATCCATACCACGGATCTTATCAACCTTGTCGTAATCAATTTCAGGGAAAATGATTTGCTCTTTAATACCCATAGAATAATTTCCACGACCATCAAATGACTTAGGGTTTAATCCACGGAAATCACGAATACGAGGAATAGCAATTGCTACTAAACGCTCCATGAATTCCCACATGCGTTCGCCACGAAGTGTGACTTTGGCACCAATAGGATAATCATCACGAATTTTAAAACCCGCGATTGATTTTCTTGCTTTAGTAACCACAGGCTTCTGGCCTGAGATTGCAGTTAGGTCATTACAAGCGTTCTCTAGAACTTTTTTATCCCCAACAGCTTCGCCAAGACCCATATTTAATGTGATCTTAGTAACTTTAGGGACTTGCATGACTGAGGCATAACCGAATTTCTTCATCAGAGCATCGACTACGGCTTCTTTGTAGTGGTCTTGCAGTTTCGCCATTTTTTACACCATAATTTTAATTAACATAAATAGTTAATAAAAAACGTAATTAAGCCAGCGATTACTTGCGTAATGCTGGCGCGTTTTGACATCCATGTAAATAAACTGGTTTTGAGCTCATTTAAGAGACAAAACCAATTTAGTGTTCCGTATTTTTTGTTGACTAGCTTTTAGTCAACTAGATCGCCGTTAGACTTGAAAAATCTAACGCGCTTACCGTCTTCTTGCACTTTGATTCCAACTTTATCGGCTTTGCCGGTTTTTGGATTAAAAAGTGCAACATTAGAGATATCCATTGGCGCTTCTTTTTCTACGATGCCACCTTGAATACCTGCTTGTGGGTTAGGACGAACATGTTTTTTCATCATGTTAAGACCTTCCACAACAACACGGTCCTTTTCAGTGATCATTTTAGTGATCTTGCCGCGCTGTCCATTGCTCTTACCTGTAAGAACGATTACTTCATCGCCAGTTTTTAACTTTTGCATGACTTATCTCCTACAGTACTTCTGGAGCCAAAGACACTATTTTCATAAACTTGTCACTGCGAAGCTCGCGAGTAACAGGTCCAAAAATACGTGTACCTATTGGCTGTAAGTTAGCGTTAAGAACAACCGCTGCGTTACCATCAAAACGGATCAAAGACCCATCTGGACGACGAACACCTTTTCTAGTTCTTACGACAACAGCATTAAGAACATCACCCTTCTTCACTTTACCGCGAGGAATTGCTTCTTTAACGCTGACTTTTATCACATCACCGATTCTTGCGTAACGGCGGTGTGAGCCTCCAAGAACCTTAATACACTGAACTCGACGTGCGCCGCTATTGTCAGCAACGTCAAGCTGGCTTTGCATTTGGATCATTGGTTTTCTCCAATCATTCCCACACCAAACGCAGCACAAAATTGTTGTACTGCGCAAAAGGAGCGGGAGTATACCATCATTTAATTGATTCAGCTAATTAAAATAAACCGTGTTGAATTAGCGAAAATAAATCTAACTATTTCAACACAACCCTTTAATTACTTAGCTTTTTCAACTACCTCAACTAACTGCCAACTTTTGCTTTTAGAAAGCGGTCTGCATTCTACAACAGTGACAGTATCGCCCATTTTGCACTCGTTACTTTCGTCGTGAGCATGAACCTTAGTAGAACGTTTTATAAACTTTCCGTACTTAGGGTGCTTCACTTGGCGTTCAACTTTGACAGTGATGGTTTTATCCATCTTGTCGCTGATGACCAGACCAGTCAGAGTACGCTTAATTACTTTTTGCTCACTCATTATGATGCCGCCTTCTGTTTAATAACCGTTTTTACGCGTGCAATATCGCGACGTACATTTTTTAAAGTGTGACTTTCACTTGATTGACCAGTTGCTTTTTGCATACGTAAGTTAAATTGCTCTTTACGTAGTTCAAGTAACTCAGTGTTCAATTCGTCAACACTCTTTTCTCTCAACTCAGAAGCATTCATTACATTACCGTCCGCTTAACAAAAGTTGTTTTAAAAGGAAGTTTAGCTGCTGCCAATGCAAATGATTCGCGAGCTAAATCTTCAGCGATGCCTTCAACTTCGAACAACATGCGTCCAGGTTGAATTAACGCTACCCAATACTCCACACTACCTTTACCTTTACCCATACGAACTTCTAAAGGCTTTTTAGTAATCGGCTTGTCAGGAAATACTCTGATGTAAACCTTACCTTGACGACGCATATGACGAGTCATAGCACGACGAGCAGCTTCGATTTGACGAGCAGTTAAACGACCGCGAGCAGCCGCTTTTAAACCAAACTCACCAAAGCTAACTTTGTGGCTTACTACACCCCGGTTACGACCGGTGTGCATTTTTCTAAATTTAGTTCTTTTTGGTTGTAACATGGTCTAATCCCCTACTTTTTCTTCGCGCGGGTAGGTTTTTTCTTAGGCTTATCTTCTACCACTGCTTGTGGTTGATCGCCATAAACCTCACCTTTGAAAATCCAGACCTTAACACCAATAATTCCGTAAGTAGTGTTAGCTTCGGCAGTCGAGTAGTCGATGTCCGCACGCAATGTATGCAATGGAACTCGACCTTCACGATACCACTCAGCACGAGCAATATCTGCTCCGCCTAAGCGACCACTTACTTGAACCTTGATACCTTCAGCGCCAGCGCGCATTGTGTTTTGAACGGCACGCTTCATAGCACGACGGAACATAACACGACGCTCTAATTGTGATGCAATACCATCAGCAACTAGCTTCGCATCTAACTCAGGCTTACGAATTTGCTCAATATTAATTTGAGTTTGTACGCCAGCAATCTGAGTAACCTTTTTACGTAGTTTTTCGATGTCTTCGCCTTTTTTACCAATCACAATACCCGGACGAGCAGTGTGAACAGTAACGCGCAATGCCTTTGTAGGACGCTCAATATCAATTCTTGATACTGATGCACGAGACAATTCTTTCATTAACCAAGTACGAACTTTAATGTCGCTTGCTAATAGATCCGCATAATCACCGCGTTCTGCATACCAAATTGAGTTATGCTTTTTTACGATGCCAAGACGGATACCATTTGGATGTACTTTTTGACCCATGGTCTATCTCCTAGTTATCCGAAACTTTAACGGTGATATGACAAGAACGCTTAAACATGCGATCCGCTCTACCCTTTGCTCGCGTTTTAATACGCTTAAGCGTTGGGCCAGTATCTACCATAATAGTTGATACTGTAAGTTCGTCGATATCCGCTCCATCATTATGCTCAGCATTAGCGATGGCAGAATCTAAAACCTTTTTAATCATTTCTGCAGCTTTCTTGTTGCTGAACTTTAATAAGTTCAACGCCTTTTCTACCTGCATGCCTCTAACCTGATCTGCTACCAAACGTGCTTTTTGAGGAGAGATACGGGCGTGACGTAAAACAGCTTGAGTTTCCATCATTATCTCCTATCTAGCTTTTCTATCAGCAACATGACCTTTGTAGGTACGAGTTGGAGCAAATTCACCCAACTTGTGTCCTACCATGTCCTCATTGACGAGAACAGGTACATGTTGACGACCGTTATGAACAGCAATTGTCAATCCAACCATCTCCGGAAAAACAGTTGAACGACGTGACCAGGTTTTAATCGGCTTTCTGTTATTTGAGGCCACAGCGTCCTCAACCTTCTTCAGAAGGTGGAGGTCGATAAATGGGCCTTTTTTAAGTGAACGTGGCACGATTATATCCTCTTACTTACGGTTACGGCGACGGACAATTAACTTGTCTGTACGCTTGTTACTACGAGTCTTCTTGCCCTTTGTTGGAACACCCCAAGGAGTTACAGGATGTCTACCACCAGAGGTACGTCCCTCACCACCACCATGTGGATGGTCGACTGGGTTCATAGCAACGCCTCGGACCGTAGGTCTTACACCACGCCATCTTGTTGCACCGGCTTTACCGAGTGAACGTAGCATGTGTTCAGCGTTACCAACTTCCCCAACTGTTGCACGGCAGTCAGCTAATACTTTACGCATTTCGCCGCTACGTAGACGCATAGTTACATAAGCGCCGTCACGAGCAATCAATTGGACGTAAGTACCTGCAGAACGTGCGATTTGAGCGCCTTTACCTGGCTTCATTTCAACACAGTGTACAGTTGTACCTACTGGAATATTTCTCATTGGCAAAGTGTTACCAGCTTTAATCGCTGCATCTGAGCCAGATTGAATTACATCACCAGCTTTCATTCCTTTAGGAGCGATAATGTAACGACGCTCGCCATCGGCATATAAAGCTAATGCAATGTTTGCACTACGATTTGGATCATATTCTAAACGTTCAACAGTTGCCGGAATACCGTCTTTGTTGCGTTTGAAATCGATCATACGATAGTGTTGCTTGTGACCACCACCAATGTGACGAACCGTAATTCGACCATTGTTGTTACGACCACCAGACTTTGATTTTTTATCCAACAAAGGAGCGTGAGGCGCGCCTTTATGCAGGTCAGGATTTACCACTTTAACTGTAAAGCGGCGACCTGGCGTGGTTGGTTTACATTTCATTAGAGCCATTGTATTACCCCTTCGCTTACTCTGCGCCTACAAAGTCTATGTCTTGACCTTCTTCAAGGGTGACATAGGCTTTTTTCCAGTTGGAACGACGACCTGAAATCTGACCCGTACGCTTTGTTTTACCCTTAACAACAGAAGTTGTTACGGCGTCAACTTTGACTTCAAACAAAAGCTCTACAGCTCTTTTAATTTCTAGCTTAGTCGCATCGATTGCTACTTTAAAAACAAACTCACCGCGATCAGCAGCAAAACTTGCTTTTTCAGAGACGTGTGGAGCCAATAAGATGCTCATGATTCTTTCTTGGTTCATCCCCACAACTCCTCAAATTTCTTGACAGCATCAACAGTCATAATCACTTTATCAAAAGCGATTAAACTAACAGGGTCACTGGCTTGAACATCACGAACGTCAACTTTATGTAAGTTGCGTGCTGCCAAGTATAAATTCTCTTCAACATCATTCGTTACGATTAATGCTTCAGATAAACCAAACTCTGCTAATTTATTAACTAGTGTTTTTGTCTTAGGTGCGTCAATAGCAAATGACTCAACAATCAGTAATCTGTCTTGACGAACAAGCTCAGATAAAATGCACTGGATAGCTCCGCGATACATTTTACGATTTACTTTTTATGAGTGATCTTGTGGACGTGCAGCAAAAGTTACACCACCAGTACGCCAGATAGGACTTCTAATTGTACCCGCACGAGCACGACCAGTTCCTTTTTGACGCCATGGCTTTGCACCACCACCGCTAACATCACTACGTGTCTTTTGAGCACGAGTACCAGAACGTGCGCCAGCCATATAAGCAACAACCACTTGGTGAACCAAAGCTTCGTTGAACTCACGACCGAAAGTTACGTCTGAGATTTGAACTGCAGATGCTTTTGCATCACCAGTTACTGCTAAATTAATTTCCATTCTCGTCTCCCCTAAAGCTTAACTGCTGGCTTAACAATTACGTCGCCACCAGTAGCACCAGGTACAGCGCCTTTAATTAGAAGAAGGTTACGCTCAGCGTCAACACGAACAATTGATACGTTCTGAGTTGTAACTTGCTCTGCGCCCATGTGACCAGACATTTTTTTACCCTTGAATACTTTACCAGGTGATTGGTTTTGACCAATTGAACCAGGTGCTCTGTGAGAAACAGAGTTACCATGGGTAGCGTCTTGCATTGTAAAATTCCAACGCTTAATTACACCTTGGAAACCTTTACCTTTTGAGGTACCGGTTACATCAACAACTTGACCGTTTTCAAAGATGTCGACTTTAATTTCGCCGCCAGCTTCAAAACCGTCTAATGAATCAGTACGAAACTCCCAGAGTCCACGACCAGCTTCAACACCAGCCTTTTTGAAATGACCAGTTTTAGGAGCGTTAACGCGATTAGCTTTAACTTCACCTGTAGTGATCTGGATTGCCTGGTAGCCGTCGTTTTCTTGTGTTTTAACCTGAGTAATTCGATTTGGCGCTACTTCAACAACAGTAACTGGTGTTGAAACACCATTTTCATCGAACACTCGGGTCATGCCGCATTTGCGACCAACAATTCCGATTGCCATTTTTAAATCCTCTAAAAATATTGCACTTATAATAGTATCTATCTAGTGCAACCAATATTTGTTCATTCAGTTCTAATATCTATAATGTGTAGATACGACCTAAACCAACTCTGAAACGAATATCAAACAGTCTTAAGAAAGACTAATTTGAACGTCAACACCTGCAGCTAAGTCCAGTTTCATTAATGCATCAACTGTCTTTTCTGTAGGCTCTTCAATATCAACCATACGTTTATGAGTTCTGATCTCATATTGATCTCGTGCGTCTTTGTTGACGTGTGGAGAAGTCAATATGGTATAACGCTCTTTACGTGTCGGTAATGGTATAGGACCACGAACTTGTGCTCCGGTGCGCTTAGCAGTGTTGACGATTTCAACTGTTGATAAATCAATCAGTTTATGGTCAAACGACTTTAAACGTATACGGATTCGCTGCTTAGCCATGCAAAGAATCTCCTAAGTTAAAATTTAAACATATAAAAACCGCCTTCCCTTAATTAAATAAGGAATGCGGATTAAATTCTTTTCGACCAAAATTAGGTCGGTTGTATTTGGTAAATATCACTATCTACCTTTGGTAAGCCTAAATCTAAGATTTAACTGTTACCAACCTTATTGGGTTCTACCAATTTGGGAGCGGCATTATAAAGAAAAGAATTAAGTATTACAACTCGAATTAGGATTAAATATTAAATTCCGCTGTTTACTAATCAGGATTAGCTAATAAAGCATGTTATAAACAATATACCCAGCGGATCACTGGGTATATTTCATAGTCCATTAATCGTCGAGATTACTCAATCACGACCTTCTTTAAGTTATCATTTGAGTTACGGTCGATCATTTTGATATAAGGATCAACACCGGCATACTCAGGCAGTTCGCTGACTTCGACAACCACAGTATTCTCACCTTGCTTTATTTCATGTTTCTTGAAGTATTGAACATGGTCACTACCTTTCGTTTCATCGGGATTTTTAGAGAATATTCCAATATCAAATGAATTATCTAAATCAGTCTCAGTTTCTTCACCTTGACCTCGGCATAATACTTTGCAGCTTCGATAGTTAAAGTAAGTTCATAGTTACCGTTATCTAACTTCTTAGCGACTGCCGATTTCGTTTTTAAGTCAAATACGGTGATCTTAGTAAATAAATCATCGATAAACGCATAATCTGACTCACTCGATTCCGCCTTAATAAACTCAAGCAGATCTAAAGTTGTTGGATAAGGGTCCGCCGAGTATTGAAATTTATTCAATAAATTTCTCAATGCAGTATTAACCGCTTCCTCGCCAATGCGATCGCGCAGTGCATACATCACAACACCACCTTTTTGGTAATGAATATATTGCTGGTTCTCGGCGCGATAAAGCGGCATTTCTTCAACAACTTCTGTACTTCGGCCGCGCAGATAACGGTCCATTTCCCACTTTAAGAACTGACGCATTTGATCTTTACCTAAATGCTTTTCCATCACCATGTAGGCAGAGTACTCAGATAAGGTTTCAGATAACACCGCACTACCTTGCACATTTGCAGGCGTTAACTGGTGTCCCCACCATTGATGTGCCATTTCATGAGCTGTGACAAAAAACACATAGTCTGTCGCGTCTTTATCCCTCAAGTCAGCGATAAATCCGATATCTTCTGAATAAGGAATGGTATTCGAAAAACTCTGAGCAAAACGAGCGTACCTTGGAAACTCAATGATTCGAACTTGACGATGTTGATAAGGCGAGAATTCTTGACCAAAATAGTCAAGCGAAGCTTTTACAGCATTAGTCATACGCTTTACGTTTCGGTTATGATCCGGGTGATGATACACCTCGATCTTAACGTCTTGAAATCCGTCATTATGAGTATCTTCTTCTAAATCATAAGTGCCAGAAAGGAAAGCAACAAAGTTAAAAATCGGCGCGTCCATTTTGTAATGATAATAATGACGTCCGTCTTTCTTCCATTCCTTTTGCAAGTAACCAGGTGAGATTGCAAACTGTCCTTCAACCGTTGAAACGATGGTTTCAAAATTAATGAAGTCAGCCTCTTTACCAAGGAAGTTAGTTCTATATTGGGACTCGTCCTCTAACTTTGGCAAGCGGTCTTTTGGCTCGAGTTCGCGTTTACGACGCTCATGACGATCATTAATTTCAAACCCACTGTTGTAACCAAAGTGCGGAAAAATAGCCATATTGTTTACAAATGATCCATTGGCTACCACTGAGGTGTCCGAACCACGATCAACGAAACCTTTATTAGAGCGTTCAAAATTGAAATCCAATCGAGCTTCTGCGCCTTTCGCCAGCGGTGGCTCAAATTTAATCCAAGTGACACCAAACTTATCATCTCGCTCTACTTCATTAGCGCCTTCGATACTAAAACTAAACTCACGATTTTTACCGCTATCCCAAGTCATCATCACCTTTTCTAACGGCTGTTCATTTCGATTAGTTAACAGGTAATATCCTTTGGTCTTTAGTCCACGTTCTTCGGGGTAAAAATCAACTTCGGCGTAAACGTCGGTGATACTCGGTACATCCATCTCATTATACTGTTTATATTGCTTTTCAAACTCTTCACTTAGATCGAGTGTATCGTCCTGCGAGACAAATTGATTTAGTACACGAGTATTGTAGTAAATATAACTGCCGGAGCCGACAAAAGTGAATAGTCCAACAAGAATCGTAGCAAAACCTAATTTTCCAATATTATTATGGAGGGTAGCGAAACGGTGATTCAGTTCGTATTCTGCGCCTCTTCGCCATAATCCAAACCCAAATACAACTAGCATCAAGGTAAAACCACTCCAATATAGATTGTACCAATTAGTCGACTCCATAAAGTGACCATACTGATTAATATCTGAATAAACCGCGCTAGGTGTCGAAGCAAAGTGCCACATATTATGCTCAAGACCCAATTGAGACAATACAATTGAAACAACAAAATAAGCGGCCAAAATCATCATACCGATATATTTATTAGGACTGAGAACCTGAATAAAGATCGCAAGAATGGTATTCATCATCATCGGAATAACAAAAGTCAGCGTGAGTATTCCAAAGTAAACATCCCACTCAAAAGTTGCGTAAGACTTAGTTGTTTGATAGAAAACAGTGAAAGCAATACCGACCAAACAAAGGCTCACAATGACGGTCACCATAGCCAATAATTTTGGAAAATAAATAGTCCAGTTTCTGGTTGGCGTTGACTCAATAATATCTCCTATACCTAAACTCCTTTCTCTCCAAACGATTTCAGCAGAGTAATAAGTCAGAACGATGATCACCATCAAAGAAAAAGAGCCCGCAATAAATTCGGCCATATTTCTGGTTAGTGGCCAGTTGCTGGTTCCAAACATTCCATTGTTGTCAAAGAACAATGTGATCAACATAAAACATGAAAATACGCAAAGAATAATGAAAGGTGCACTCTTGATGATCTGTAGTATCTCGAAAGTGGTTCTCGTCCAAAATCGCTTCCAATCAACCATAAAACCGGCATCAGGTTTACTCAAACTAAAAGTTGTTGGTGGCTTAAGCTGATCTTTTTGTTTGAACTTATCAGAATTAATCTTAACGGGCTTGCGAGTATCAAAAAACAAGTGAGTCAAAATGATCATTCCAAGCGAAACACCAATCCAGATTAAACGATTTGCCAATAACACCCCTTCAAGCGGAACAAGCTGCGTATTGCGTTCAAACGGAGTCCAATATCGTGTTAACTGTCCAAAAGCGCCTAGCCCTAGCGGATCGAGTAGAGCAGAAAAGTCAACGTAATCAGGATTATTCAAAAGTTGTCTAGAAACGCTATATAAAATGAAAAATCCGACAACGCCTAAATACATCCCCATCATTGAGCGAGTCTTTAAGGCAAATATATAAAATAGCGCCGAGAAGAAAAGAAAATTAGGAATGATAAAAACAATGTAAGTCCATAAGTAAGGTAGTAGTGTAGTATCACCCAATCGCTCAGTATCTACCGTTGGCCAAAAACTACCGATAAATGTACCGAGTGGTGCCATCATAAAAATCAATAAACAGAATCCATAAGCACCGAACAAACGTCCCCATAAATAAGAAGCGTTATCGATTGGCATAGATAGCATAATGCCATCCATTTTAAATGATGTATCTCTCACGGCTGTGCCACCGACGAAATTGGCAACCACAAACATACCAATAGCTAAACTCATAATTAACATGGTTTGTGTAATGGCCTGAGGACTATTAAAGTTAACATTAGTAGCGCCACCGATCTGAACGTTATCAGAAATCATGGCGAAGAAAGGCATCAAGAAGAAAAGCAACATAGTCACGTAAAATGAGGGTTGCTTTCGAAAATAGTTAAATTCAAATTTAGCGAGCTTAAAAAACATTATCTTCCTCCCCTATGCGCTTTTACGCGATTCAAACAAGGTTGAGAAGTAAACATCTTCCAGATCAGCGGTTAATTGTTCAAAAGACTCGCCCGGTTGCTCGTCGCTCATCGCGTGCACTAAAGTTTTACCTGCTTTCAACCGGGTAGATATAATTTTAAACTCACTTTGATGTGACTCTAGCTCTTCTTTATTAATAATCTTTCGCCAGATTTTTCCTTTAAGCGTATCGACTAATTCTGAAGGCTCGCCAGCGATTAAGATTTGGCCACCTGCTAAAACAGCCAACTTTGAACAAAGCTCTTCAACATCATCAACAATATGTGTTGAGAGGATCACGACCTTATTTTCACCAACCGTAGATAACAAGTTATGAAAACGATTACGCTCTTCAGGGTCAAGTCCGGCAGTTGGTTCATCCACAATGATTAAATCTGGATCACCTAACAAAGCCTGAGCGATTCCAAAACGCTGACGCATACCACCAGAAAATGTACTAACAGCTTTTTTTCGAGCCTCCCATAAATTGGTTTGCGCTAAAAGACCTTCAACTGACTCTTTTCTTGCTTTGCTACTTGACAGTCCTTTGAGTACAGCCATGTGATCTAATAAGTCATAAGCACTAATACGAGGGTAAACATCAAAATCTTGAGGCAAGTAACCCAGCTTTTGACGTAATTCTTGAGGATTGTCTTGTACGTTTATGTCACCAAAAACAATCGAACCTTCATCAGCTTGTTGAAGGGTTGCAATCGTCCGCATTAAAGAAGATTTACCTGCTCCATTAGGTCCAAGTAAACCAAACATGCCTTTATCAATGCTTAAATTAACATTGTTTAATGCTTTTACACCGTTGCTGTAAGTTTTTGATAAATTTTTGATTTCTAACATAAGAGTCCCTTGAATAGCTTTTTGATTTATTTTTAGTGGCAATACTCTACCACTTAAAGAAAAACAATTCAGGGGGATTAATTAATAACAATGTAAGTAGAAATGACGGTTAAGCAGTATTCAATTATTTGGCCTATTTAACCCCATCACATTAAATGACTCGTCTCGCAGACTATTAAGCAACAACTCACCATTTTTTGCGACTCTAAACTCGCCGTATTTTGCCGACTCATATTGACTTGCGGTACCTTCTTGAAAGAAAAATGCGTGGGTCGCTAAATGAATGCGCCCTTTACGAATTCGATACTGCATTTTAATCTGGTTATCTAATAAGGCTTCGCCATTATAAAAGTGTGAAAATTTAGCTTCCGAGTGTTTATTCAGCTCTACCACAAAGTACTTTGAAGCTTGTCCCTTAGTTAATTCTTTTTCGTTATCGCTTAGTCGAGTCTCGATTTCGAACCTGAGCCGCATATAATCTCCTTGCATTAAAGATCGCGGATCCACCGGTGCGAGTTTTAACAAAACCGACTGACCATTTTTTAACACCTGTTCCTTTTGGTAGATATTACCGTTAACCAACAACAACACAGTTATCATACTGACGAGTCCAATCCATTTAGGCTTACTCATTCTTAGACCGCCGACTAACTCACTCATTGATTTATTAGTTTTATTGCCCTGTCTATTGATTACAAAAAGCATCAATAACAAACTCGCGCCAAATGACATTAATATCACTGATTTAGTTAACAGAGTTAACTCTAGCTGATAGTAATACCATGACAGAAATGTCAAACAAGCGACTACGCCAATTGCAATCAATACTTTTCTTTGCACGGCAAACCCAACCAGCAGCAACAATAATGCCGCGCTCAACCCTTGAATAAAGTACCCTGCAACTAAAAGTAGAATACTCCCTGCCCAAACTAGAAGGATCCTTTTTGAACGATTTAGCATTTTATTTTGTTGCAGAACCTTATAGACCACCCAAATTAAAGCAATACTGAGCAGGCTAAACCTAAGCAGTTGGATCACGTTTTCAAGACCTTCTAAAGGCGCTTTACCGAACAGCCAATTTAAGTCGAAACCAAAGATTAATTGACCATTAAAATGCAATAGCGAAATAGCGAGACCATAACCAACAGGCTCCCATAGTGAGCGATATTTACCCCAATTAAGGTCGTTCATCCATAACATAGCCAACAAGGCTGCCACCGCAGCTGGACTCAAGCCGTAAATCCCCAAGCCATTAAAGGCGAAAAACAAAGCGATCAAACTAAACCAAGTGCTTAACAGTCGACTGATATAGTTAGGGATCAAAAATACTAGTGACGATTGAAAAACAAACAAGACTAGGAAATAGCTCACTTTACGTGAGTCGAGCAAATCAAATAACCCAAAAGCAAACATAAACTGCCCGGCAAGATTAAACACCAAAGCAATTTGGTTTAAAAAATCATTATGCTTAGCGACTCGAAAGCCACAATACGAAAGACTACAACCGATAAGACCAAAGCTAGTTAACACAACTGCAGTTTCATCACGGAATAACCAGCCAAAAACACTACCGAAAAAAGCAAGTAGAAAAATTGCGGCGATCCAACCCGCGAACCCTTGCATCACTCGTATAGTCCAACCGGATTGAATTTGCTCCTCACCAAATGATGCGCTTGGCATGTCGTCCTTTACCAAGTTTTGTTGCTGCAATTTATGCCACAAACTCTGAGGATTACTGTTCATGGTTTAACTCCTTCTTTTGCTTAACAGCGGCAAACTCAGCTGCTAGTCCTCTTAGCCAAATACCCGCACCACTGGATAGCAAAATAATGGTACTAGTTAACAATAAGAATGCGCCATCGCCAAAAAAGTCTGCAAGACTTTCGATTATAATGGCCACTATCACGCTGATAACGCTCAATGCGCCAAAGGAGATCACAAATAGATCCTTTAACTGGTATCGGTAAAAGTAAAACGCTGCAACTACCCACCCAATATATGCCAACAGTCCCGCTCCATAATATGATGATGTATCAAATATGGCGACGAAAGCTAAACAAGTCATAAAGAAACCGGCGGTTAATACGCAAACCTGTGCTGCTATTCGATTTTTAAATCGAATATATTTGGATATCTGAACCTGACCAATTTGACTTGATTGATTCAACTCAAAGAAAATAAGCAATAAAGTGTTAACTAACGCGAATACCCAGAACCATTCTTCCTCTCTAAAAACAAAGCCCAACAATCCTCGGTTGATTTCCAAGTAGAATAAAAATGACAGATTTAGTAGCGTTAACCATAAAATCCATAAGCTGCTCGCTCGACTCAATAAAACCCAAGGAATTATTAAAGCTGTCCACACAGCAAAAAGTTGCCAAGTATCAGCGCCGGTTTGATACGTTTGCCCCATTAAAGCTAGCGCTGCGCCAGTCAGCAAGCACATGACCATCAAGCCGACTACATTAACCATTCTTTGAGGAGGAAGTAATAAATAAGCTATCACTGACACCGCCATTAAAAGCTCAACCATGGCAAATTTATGCATTCGACTAATGTCGTTCCAGTTATATGCAAAAAAGAAAATAACGCCACTACACAAAGCAATCGCGCCCAGCCATATAAATAAACTCTTGAGGAAAATAAGCCAATCGACTGGACTAGGTTTAGCATTTGCTAAGTCTATTGCTTGTTCGATATGCTTTGCTTCAATGCGCTCTGCTTCGGCCCAATGAAGTAACGTTTGGCGATCATTATTCATATTAAAATCCCATCATCTAGAACTCCGCCCACAAACTAGGTTCTTTAATTTATTGCACAAGAGTAACAATTATAA
>Ga0114899_1000374_pt1 | contig 33009 bp, 49 predicted proteins | sample MalvireepMed_215_FD_83497 | JGI IMG/M metagenome (GOLD analysis project Ga0114899, IMG submission 83497) | Marine viral communities from the Global Malaspina Expedition - Malaspina viral metaG DeepMed_215 | ecosystem: Environmental > Aquatic > Marine > Oceanic | place: Mediterranean Sea...
CGGGCTTCGTTATTTTAACATGTAATTGAGGAATCAATATGGCTGCACTTACTCCTATCGAGGCCATCACTCGCCATGGGCAAATTACCCATAACGAGTGTCAGTACACAGTAGTGGATGTGGCCGATAACTCTACAACTGTTTATACAGGTCCGTGCATTCTTTACGGGCTTGTCGTTACGACCGTGCTATCTGCTCATGCTTTGCCTGTGTTGGATGGCGCGACGAATACAGTCGCCGCGCTCGCCGCGTCCGCTGCTGTTGGAACGACCACAAACTACGCCGGCATTCGATGCGATACGTCTTTGGTTGTCGATCCGAATGATGCGGCTACAGGGCGAATCACGGTTATCTGGCGCAAGGTCAACGCTGACTAATGGCGACCAATCTCGGGATAATCGAGGACGCGCTACGCGAACTCAATGTAATTTCGGAGATCGACTCTGCATCCGCCGAACAAGGCGCCCACTCTTTGCGTGCGCTCAATCGCATGCTTGAGGCATGGACCGAGAACGGGATTGATCTGGGGTACTTCAAGCAGTCCTCTACAGCCGACACCATCCCGATCCCTGAATGGGCCGAGGACGGAGTTATTGCCAAACTTGCGGTAAGGATTGCCCCCTTATACGGCGCTACTGTATCGCCTGAGTTGGCAGTAGCGGCGACCGATAGCTACCGCATGATTATGCGTAAGTCCATTGTCGATAAGGGGCAAGTCTCTGATATGCGCTATCAGCCAGCAGGAGAGGGTAAGTATCGGACTGGCGGCCGCATTCTGACTGAAACGTAATGCCTCGCTTCTCTCTACCCTTGCAGTCTTACGAACTGCGAAGCCGCCCTACGAGCCCTTCAAGGCTATTAAACTGCTATGCGGAGCAGCTACCACCAGACGCTAAGAGCCCGGTGTACCTCTCGAGGACTCCTGGCGCAAAGGCATGGACGACGGTAGGTACGGGGAGCATCAAGGCGATGCACTCGGCTCTAGGTCTGCTGTTTGTTGTTTCTGGGTCTGAACTCTACAAGGTCGATTCCAACAAGACGGCAACCCTACTGGGAAACATAGGGTCTCCAGGGAACATCGACATCGACTCGAATTCTACTTCGGTCGTCGTAGTAAATGACCCTTTGGCCTATTACTGGGACCAGACAACGTTCGGGCAGATCACCGACACAGACTTTCTCGCTCTAGGCGCGGGCGATGTGGAGTTCATTGATAACTACTTGTTGTTTCGACAGCCTGACTCTGGGACGTTCTTTGCCTCAGACGTAGGCTCAGCGACATCATACGACGCCTTACAGTTCAATAACGCCGACGCCTCCCCCGATGATCTCGTGGGGATGAAAGTAGACCATCGGCAGGCTTTGTTGTTCGGCAAGAAGTCCGTTGAGTTGTGGGAGAACACAGGAATCTCTGGATTCCCGTTTGAAAGGTCGATTAACGGCTATATCGAGCAAGGGTGTCTTAACGGACGCACCATAGCAAAACTCGATAACTCAGTATTCTGGCTTGCTGACGACTACACCGTGAGAAAGCTGGACGGATTAACACCGATTCGAGTCAGTAACCACGGCATAGAGCAATCGATCGGTGATGCCACGATTTCATCTGGCAAGGCGTTTACTTACAAACAAGATGGCCATTTGTTTTATGTCCTGTCTTTCTCAGAGGGGACGTTTGTTTTTGATGCTACAACCGGCTCATGGCACGAGCGACAGACGTATAACGACACTTTTTGGCATCCTGAGTCACACGCCTCGGCCTTCGGGCTCGAGTTAGTTGGTGATTCGACTAGCAACAAGATAGGCGAGTTAAGCGCCACCACGTATGAAGACTGGGGCTCTACCCAGAGAATGGAGTGGACATATCAGCCCGTGTATGCAGAACAGCAACGGGCGTTCCATTACCGATTCGAGGTTGTTGCAGAAGTGGGTGTAGGGCTTACCACGGGCCAGGGCTCGGACCCTGAGATTATGCTGGACTACTCCGATGATGGCGGCGTTACTTGGCTGAGCCTGCCGAATAAGAAGCTCGGCAAAATCGGTGAGTACGAGAACCGCGCTATCTGGCACTCACTCGGAAGCGCAAGGCAGAGAGTGTACCGAGCGGCGGTGAGTGATCCTGTTCGTGTAACGATTGCCGACACTTTTGTAGAAGTGAAGGGCGGGAGGCTGTGACAGTACAGCTAAGACCTTTCGCCGCGATCCCGAGCAATCTCCGAGAGTGGGCGAAGTGGATGCGGGAGCAGAACATCTCCGCCGAGACAAATTCTGTAACTACCGCGATGTTGCAGGACGAGTCTGTAACGTTAGCGAAGATGGCCGACTTAGCGGGCGACACCATAGTTGGGCGCCTCTCGACTACAGGTGTCCCCCAAGCCCTCACAGTAGCCCAGACGGTGACTCTGCTTGAGGCGGCGGGTTGGAACTTCTCGGCAGCCGTCGGACTCGATGGGACGGTAGGATTCTTCGGGACTACTCCGGTAGGGCAGCAAACAACCCCTAGCACTTTGAGCATGACAACCATATCCGGCACTGGCGATGACGCGGATATCAACACTAACTTTTCGGCCATCCAGGCAGCGGTTAACGCGATAAAGACGGCTTTGGATAACTTAGGAGCAACGGCTTAATGTCATTACTTGGCGGGATTATTGGCAGTTCCATTATCGGCGGGCTGTTCGGATTAAAAGGCGCTGACGAACAAGCAGACGCTTCCAGGGCGTCAGTAAATGAATCACGCCGGCAGTACAACCAGACCCGATCGGACTTTGCCCCTTATCGAGAGGCTGGTGTTGGCGCTCTTGGGAGATTGAATTCACTTTCTCAGGGTGACAACAGCAGTTTCTTCAATTCACCCGGTTACGAGTTTAGGCGCGACGAAGGCACGCGGAACATACAAAACAGTTTCGCCGGTCGCGGTAGCGGCGGGAATGCGTTGAAAGCCTTAGCCGCATATAACTCCGGTCTTGCTTCTCAAGAGTACGGCAACTACTGGAACCGGCAGGCTGGGTTAGCGGGCGTTGGGCAAACGGCAACGCAGGGCACTGCTTACGCCGGCGCTAATGCGGCCGGTCAGGCTGGCAACGCTTTACTAGCTGGAGGCAATGCTAGGGCTTCAGGCTTACAGGCCGTGGGCAACTCAATCAATGCAGGGATTGGAAATTTTATGTACGGGCAAGGTGCGGGGCTGTTCGGCAATCAGCAGCCCCAGCGCAATGCGTGGACAGGCGGGGGGCTACAATCCTCGTATGACTACCTGAACAGACGCGGGCGAGGATAGAGAATGCCAATCAATCAACTCAGCCTTCAGAACACCTACGGCGCCGGATTACGTGACAGGGAACTGAACGAGTTTAACAGAAACCGTAACGCGCTCGGCCGCCAGCAAGTAGCTCAGCAAGAGGCAATCAGTAACCTCGGGCCAAACGCGAGCGCACAGGACTACGCTCGGCTGGGTGCTACGGCGCAGGCGAACGCCATTATTAGCGCGAATCAGTTTAATGACGACGTTAGGAAGGCTAATACCGAATGGCTCGTCAATGCGTCTGAGCAAGTCTTAGTCAATCCTGCAACCTATGGCGCATTTGTAGAGGAAGGCAAGCGCAGAGGGGTGTTACATCCTGCGTTCAACGAGCCGTACAACGAGGTCGAGTTCCAGCAGATTAGCGATAGTGCAAAAGTTCAGGGCGGAACGGCAATACCGCGAGCGTCGGATAACCCATCTGCGATTCAGGAGTATGAGTACTACAACACCCTAACCCCGGAAAAGCAAAGGGTGTATCTAGCCATTAAGCGATCACAGCAGGTCGTGGATATCGAGGGCTCGCCGAACGTGTTGAATCCCCCTGGCGTTGATCCTACCGATCTCTCGTCACCAGCTGCTGAGATACAAGCCGCTGTTGATAGGCAAACCGCTTTGCAGGAAGCAGACTTCGCTACAGATCAAGAGTTGACGAGACCGCAGCGCGAGAGAGCGGTACTTGAGACGATGGCGACGGTTGACAACACACTTGACCTTGTTAACCAAGCTCTAGGCGGTGTGAATGCTTGGACGACTGGCCCGGTTGGCGTAGTCCTTCAGAAAATCGCTGGGACAGAAGCCACTGACTTGCAGGCAACAGTAGACACGATTGTTGCGAATCTGTCGTTCGATCGTCTCCAGCAGATGAAGGAGTCATCGAAGACTGGCGGTGCGTTGGGGCCGGTCTCAGAGCGAGAGTTGACGTTGCTTGGCTCGGCAGTTTCCGCGCTCAGCACATCTCAGTCACCGTCTCAAATGCTTTCTAATCTGCGAAGGGTCGAGCAGCACTATTCACGAATACGAGCAAAACTGGCCACAGAAGTCGGGCAGCCTGATTCGTCCCCCGATGCTGGCAGCGAAGCTCAATCAATTATTGATTCTCTTTAATGGCTGAAATAACTACACCGGAACAGTTCGACACGCTGAAGGCGCAGCTAAAGGCTGGCGCTTATAGTGATCGTCCTGCATTAGAGCTAGAACTGGCACAGGCCGCTTCTGCGTGGAAGGCAAGCCATCAAGCCCCTAGATACGGTAGTTTGGCAGAGGAAGCCATAGGGCTTGGCGAGACGGCCTTGCAAATGGGTACTGGCGCGGCAGCGAATATTCCGGCCGGGTTTAGCGGATTACTAGCCGGCGCTATTCCTGGCGGCAGAACTGCCGAATCTGCGAGAGCGAACATACAAGACAAGCTTACCTATCGGCCGCGCACGGAAGTAGGGCAGCGAACCAGTGAGGGATTAGCGAACCTTGTTGCTCCGGCGCTTGAGTTCGCTGACAGGACAGCAGAGGACGCTGGGGAGCCAACTGACGTTATAGGCGCCACTCTAGCCCGGACAGCAATGGAGTTCGGGCTAGGAGCTTCTGGCCTGAAAGCTCTCAGATCGTCCAAGACGCTAAAACCTATAAAGCGCACATCACGACCCGAACCCGCGCCTACTACTCAGCAGTTAGCCAGAGAATCTGCAGCAGCTTACCGCGCTGCGGAACAATCGGGCGCCGTGATACCGAAGGCTGATTTCGGGAAATTTGTTGACGATCTTAAGGTCACGCTTGCTGACGAAGGTATAGACACCACATTGCACCCAGGCGCTACGGCTGCACTGCGTAGGCTAATGGCCGATTCCGACAAGAATATCTCTCTCAAGGGAGCCGAGATTTATAGGAAGATAATCAACGACGCCGGTAAGGGTCCCAACGCTGCTGATGGCCGTATGGCCGGCATCATGCGTGATTCTCTGGATGAATTCATGGGCGGAATTGATGGGTCTGAGGCATTAGTAACCGCTCGCAACCTTTGGCAGCGGAAAAGCAAAGGGGAGTCAATACAGAATCTCATCGACAGAGCGAAGTTGACCGCGCCCAACTTTACCGGCTCTGGGATGGAGAATGCCTTACGCACAGAGTTTCGGGCGTTAGCAAAGAACCAACGCCGCATGAGGTTATTTTCTTCCGAGGAACAGGCTGCGATCAGGCGCGTAGCAGAAGGCGGAACGGCAGCTAATATGCTCCGCTTTGTTGGCAAGTTTGCGCCCAGAGGGGTTGTTTCTACCACTCTAAGCGGTGGCGCAGGATTCGCGCTTGGCGGGCCTGTAGGTTCGGCGGCTATGCTGGGAATCGGTGAGGCGGGCAGATTGGGTGCTACCATATTGACAAAGCGTAACGCCTTGGCCGCATCTGAATTAGTCCGCAGAGGGCCGAACGCTCTCCCCCTGCAATGGCGGAATCTGTCAGAAGCACTCTCGACTCGCAGACGGTTGCCGGGGCCTAGACGCTAGACGTTGCTCTGAGCTATTCGCGCAATAGCAACCATAAGAACGAAGTAAACCGAGAACGATGCGGGGATGCTAAGTAGCACGTAAGTTCCTGGCTTGCCTCGTTTTCTGCCTATGAAATAGGCAATTACGGCGAACGCAACCATAAGATTTATGCCTGGGTGCATGCGCCGAGTATACGCCTCACCCGCCATCAGTTTCAACCGGAGAATTATTAGTTGCCAGGCCAACTCTTTAACTTGCCCAAGGCCGTACCCCTGAATGTGGGTGCTATTGTCCCGGGCGGGAAGCTCACATTTTCCCAGACCGGGACCGCAACGGCGCAAAATACCTATACCGACGCGGCGCTGACCGTAGCAAGCTCTAACCCGGTAGTTGCAGATTCTAACGGTGTTTTTGCGCCTATCTACCTTGATCCGTCCCTGCCTGACTACAGAGTGCTTCTGACAGATTCCGCCGATGTAACGATCTATCAGGTGGATGATGTCCCCGCGGGAGTTGAAACCGCGCTAAATTTCACCGTCACAGACGCAGCCCCGTATTACGATCTGATCGAGTCCGACGCTTCAGCCGGTAATGGCAAGTGGAGGATTCAGGCGCAAGGCGAGCAATTACTGATCTACGCTGCCAACGATGCGTTATCGGTATTTACGCCTGTCGTAACTGTCGACCGAACCGGGACAACAGTCGATACGGTCAACTTCGCCCCTACGAGTTTTCAGATAAACGCTGCGACGATCTACCAGACGGGTACCTTTACGCCGACATTCACCGGGTTTTCTGCCGATCCCTCGAGTCCTACTACGTCATGGGCGTTGAGCGGGCAGACCGTTACATTGCGGATGGGGTTCACTACAGGAACATCAGACGCAACCACGTTTACGATCACGAACCTTCCGGCAGCGTTAACCCCTGTTAACGCCCAGATAGTCCCGATAATTGGGTTACACGACAACACCGCAGACTCTGCGGCTGTTGGTTCTATTTTGATAAGCGGAACGACTTTGACCTTCGGGCTTGGCGGAGATAACCCACTAGGCGGCGGGTTCACCGCGTCAGGAACTAAAGGCTTTTCTAACGCCAATGTCGCTATTAACTACAGTCTCTGGGGTACTTGATGGCGAATCTGTTTAGACTGCCGAAGGTTGTCCCTGTCGATTCATCAGGATCTCCGTATCCAGGTGCTAAAGCCAATTTCTACGCGACCGGCACTTCTACCCCTCAAAATACTTACACGGATTCGGCCCTAACGACCCCCAGTGCCAATCCTGTTGTAGCAGACGCTAACGGCGTGTTCGCTCCGATCTACCTAGACCCTGATCTCACGTACAAGTTGACACTGACGGACTCAGCGGATGTAACTATCTACACCGTAGATCCGGTTAGCGAGCACTTAACTGTTGCCAATCTCGGCCTGATCCTGCACGCGAAGACAGCGGAAGAAACAAGCGCTGGCGTAACTCCTACTGCGTACCAGTACGAGCCCGGAGATGTCAGGCGTTACGGTGCTGTTTTAGATGGCTCTACGGACGACTCTACCGCATTAACGAATGCTATATCCGTTTGTGTCAACACGGGCGTTACCCTAATCATCAAAGGGGGCGATCTAAGGATAAACTCTCAAGTTGAGATTTCCGCAGGCGCCGATACCCGCTGTTTTATGAATGCCGAGCAGGACCGAGACGCTCGGATTCTGTCCTACGTCACTGGATCGATCGCCACTTATGCGACAGCAGGCTTTGGCTTGCTGTTCGACGGCTGGACCGAATCAACATGGAATAACCTATCTCTCGACTACGACAACGGAACGGCCGGGTGTGCTTTCCGTTGCAGGAAGCACGAGTCGATATCGTGCAACATCAATAACGCGAGAATCATCGGCGGTACGCTTGTAGGCGACAGGGAAACCACGACCAAAGTCTCGGTTAGGTACATCGGTAATGAGGCGACATTCAACACAGCCTACGCGATCTACTTTCACAAGTGGATGGCCCCGTATCTGAATATCGGGAATATCCTGGTTGATATGGTAGTCGGAGATGGGGACGCATCGACCAAACAGCCCAACGCGATAATGATGCAAGCGCCTCAGTTCCAGCGCTACATGACGGCGTTCAAGACAAACGACACAGACGAGCATTCAATCATCGGCGCGTGGCATCACGCGGCTCCTGGGGTGACTCACGGAACGAACCCGACAATAACGCAATCAGGCGGTACTGCTACTGTTACCCATACCTCGCACGGCTACGCCACAGACGACATCTTGCTGATATCCGGAGCGAATGAATCCGGGTACAACATCAACGGCGCCAAGATCACCAAGACGGGCGCTAACAGTTATACCTATGCGGTTGACTCTGGAACGGCGTCACCAGCTACCGGGACGATCACGGCGAAGCTCACTACCGTTGGTTATCGTGGAGATACCACGCTCTCGATGGTTCAGGCAAACATGGAACCTGGCGTAGATACCATACCGTTCTACATAGACGACGGGGGTAGCGGGTCGAATCTCCTGATTCTGATGAACAACACCGGATTAGCTGGTGTTTTTGAGGATGTCACCGAAGAAAACCTGTTGATCGATCGGTACTTCTACGAGTCGCCCCTACGTCATCGGTTCCGGGTTAACGGTGCTGATGTCGCTAACTTTTACGCCGCTTATGCCGATTTCGCTGTTCCGGTTAGAGGCTCGGCGTTTGTTCAAGACCAAGCTACCGTCGCATCTGCTACCAACATTACTTACATAGATACAGCTCAGTATTGGAGGGTCACAGGGACAACTACCATTAACACTGTCACCGCTCCTGCTAACGGCAGCCCTACAATCTACCTGTCTTCTACAGCGGGAAGTCTTACGGTCAACGACGATGGCACATCGTCAGGAAACATCATAGGCGAAGGAAGCGCCGATATGGTTATGGGCGTCAACGATATGCTGACATTAACTTGGGACGCCACACTGACAAAGTGGGTCTGCACTAACTTCTCGCAGAACTAATGCCTTCCTACGGCGCCCGCTCTCGAGCCGCACTTGAGACTGCGCACCCAGACTTACAAACGATCGGTTGGAAAGTAATAGAAGTTGTCGACCACTCCGTTATCTGGGGGCACCGGAACGAAGCCCAGCAGAACGCTTTGTTCCCGAAATACTCAAAGGTCAAGTGGCCCGACTCCATGCATAACGCTTTACCGTCTAATGCGATCGACGTTGTGCCGTGGGTTCCGGGCATAGGAGCTATTACGGGATCACCGAAACAGATCAGCGAGTTTGTGCTAAAATACGACATGTCGAGGGCAAGAGTTGAAGCGGACCTTTGGTGGCAGTATGGAGTTCTTTGGGGGGCTTTTGTTTCGGTGGCTTTTGATCTTGGCATTTCTATTCGGAGTGGTGCTGACTGGGATTCTGACGGGTCTACTTTGGATACGAGATTTGTTGACGCCGGTCATATCGAACTGGTGTAGGAGCATACGTGGGATCATTAAGAGACATCATAGCCGGCGCGCTAAGTCCAGCGTCGGAAGCGTACCAGGCGAGAACGGAACGCAAGAAAGCCGAGACGCTTGCCAACGTAGAAGCCGACGTAAAACGAATGCAGGCTAACGCTGAAGCTATCCGAGAGGGGAGGAAGGCTGATGAGAATTGGGAACTCGCCTCGATCAAGAATAGCTCATTCAAAGACGAGCTTTGGTCGATAGTATTTGCCATTGTTTTCCTTGGATCTTTCGTGCCATATATTCAGGAATATGTAGCCATTGGGATTTATCAGATCAACAGCTACCCTCCGTGGTTTCAGTTTTTATTTGCAAGCATAGTGCTTGCCGCTTTTGGCATTCGCTATATCAGAAGGAAGGGATGGTAGTAATGGATGGGTGCATCGAATGGTACGATACATAAGCGGGAAGGTCGCCGGTGCTTCGTTCCTGTCAAGCGTTATGGCGTGGTTCATATCTCACGCCCCAATGATTACTGACGTGGCTCAAGCGACGGCTGCGTGTATCAGTGTTGTTGCTGGGCTGTTGGGCATCATTCTTCTATGGAAGAAACTGAGGGACTGACTTTTCGCTAAAAAGGGTTGACTATGCGACTAGATGCCTATACTATACAAACATCGTAAGCATTGGAATAGGGAGAAATAAATCTATTGGACGTTCTATCCGAAACAATGAAACTCACGTACTCCGCCGGGCTCACTCACGGGGTCTTGGTCATGGTTGCGGTTCTGGTCGTGATTCTGGTTATCAGGTCCGTTAAGTAGTGGGGAAGGTGACTGACATCAAGGCCGCCGTTGAGCCCTGCCAATACTGCGGCGCTAAGCCCGCATGTGAAGCGTTTTCTTGCCCGAGAATAAGAAGGGTCGAGACGGATAACGAGGGCATTGCGGTCGAGTTCTGGCCAGTGATGCCGGGGGAACTAGAGATCGAAGTAGAACCGGAGCCGTAAGGCGTCACCGGAGCACGTATGCGCTTGCTGCTTTTAGACATCGAGACCGCCCCCCTGTCTGTTTTCAGTTGGGGCCTTTGGGACCAGAACATTGCGATAAACCAGATCATTGAGCCTGGTTACACGCTTTGTTGGGCGGCCAAGTGGTACAAGAGTCGAGAGGTAATGTTCGACTCGATCCACGACTCTCGGCCTAAGCAGATGTTCAAGAAAATCCACAAGCTAGTGGATGAAGCGGATGCGGTAGTACATTACAACGGTACTCGGTTCGACATGCCGACCCTTAACACGGGGTTTCTCGAGCACGGGCTGCATCCTCCATCGAATTATGCTGACATTGACCTACTGAAAACAGCTAGACAGAAGTTCAAGTTCCCGTCGAACAAGCTCGATTACGTCTCTCAAGAGCTCGGGTTAGGCCAGAAACTGAAACACAAGGGGATGGACTTGTGGCGGGGGTGTATGGCCGGCAACGACGCCGACTGGCGCGTGATGAAGCGTTACAACATCCAAGACGTTAAGTTGCTCGAGAAGGTTTACGTTCGACTTCTGCCGTGGATTGAGGGGCACCCAAATTGGGGGCTATTCGTAGATGCCGAAGATCCAGTGTGCCGAAACTGTGGCAGCAAGAATGTCCAGAAGAATGGTGTACGCCGAACGTCCACAATGACCTACCACAGATATCGCTGTAACGATTGCGGTAAATCCTGTAGGGGTAGGCGTAAGAAAGTGTCACCAGGCGAGGGCGTGCTGGTTTGATCGAGCTAACCGCATTCTTCGCCACGTTTGCCAGAGTGTTTTCGAGGGCATGGCAGCAAAGGAATGTTGTGGGAAACCACTACCTTAGCGTAATCCCCTTTTCTTACATCATGGGGGCGCTCGAGGTATTCATTGTCGCTCTTATCGTTATCTCAGAACACAAGTTCCTACTTGCCTTCACGATCGGGACAGGTGGATGGATGGGGTCAGTTCTCGCCATGTACCTCCACACAAAATGCTTCAGTGGGGACAAGGAACGCTATGGGCGGCTAGCCAAGCAATACATCTGGGCCGTCAAGGATTGCAACGAGAACGACATGAACACATGGAGAGCTCTGGACGCTCTATGGAACCAAATCAACGGGGGCAAGCGGTGACTGATATGACATTCGACGAAGCAATCAAAGACGCTGGCGAAGCCAGGGAAGCGAACGAGATACTGCGAAATGCGCTGTATGTAAAAGAAGTGGAAAACCAACACCTACGGAGCCTGATCGCGCAACAGTCGTGGGAGATCCAGAAATGCAGAGCCGAGCCAAGTTACGAGCCCTGTTCTGTCTTGTCGCCGGTACACTAACCGGGTGTGCTGCTAATCCTGGGTACATTGTCCCAGTGTTGGGTCAACAGAAACTAGAATGTTCCTATGTTGATCGCTTGCCCAAGATTGAGGGTGGAGTCTGGGTCTGTGATAAATTCATAAGCACATGTTGGTGCGAGCCTGTTGCTTACTGATCTTGTTTCTCTACAACAGAATCTAGCCCATTCAAATAGTCATGCAGTTCCGTCCAAAACGGTGCGTCGGGTGGGGTATGAATGGTGTCTCTAAGCATTTGGTGTGCCCTGTCTAATCTACACTGGAGGGATTCGATCTCGCTCATAGCGGCTCGATGCTCCAGAATGATGCCGTCTCGAGATGCCCGTTCCGTTCGGTAGTAAGCGGCCATTTCCCTTGTCGCTGACTCGCCACACAACTCACACTTCCTCTCGCCAGCGTAGGCCCATCCTCTAGTACCAGGCATTTGAATCACTCCCTTTAGTCAGTCCTCCCTAGACGAAATCACCCTAGCTTCGCCCCGCACTTATAGCATTCCTTAGTCTTGCCTTCGTGACCAGACCAGTAGTGCAGGCCCTTCTCGCAGTCCGTGTCTTCCCTAGTTGCAAGCTCGTTTTCGACGCAGCAATAAGCGCCGCCTAAGCTTCGCTGGCCGCAAAGAGGACACGGGTCTGTGGCCGTCTTCGCTGAAGGCAGTAGCGCTTTGATGTTCTCTATCTCTGGCTCTACTCCATCGGGGTGCGGCTCAACCTGCTCATACAGCGCCAACAACGCCTCGATCAGATCGGCGGCATGTTTGCGCTTCTCATATAGCCCCTCAAGATTATAGGCGTCCCGAAGCCACTCGACAATATCAGTCATGTTTGTCTGTCCTACTCCAACAAGTTATAGCCTATAGGTTGTAATTCAACTCGAAAAATATAACCTATAGCCTCAGGCCTCCACTCTCTTACCTCAACTCGTGCCCATTCTAGGGCTTGTCCATGAATCTTGGACAACGTGAATTTGTGTACATTCTTGGTTCGAGAATAAGGAATGACATGGGTTACTCCGTTGATAAGGGAGAAGTCACCCGATGGGTAACGCATCCTGTTCGATTGCCGTTGACACATCATCGAATAGCCGGGGTTGTGCGTAAGCCGCCTCAATGCGCTTACAGGCGATGTCGAAATACTCGGCTTCTAGCTCGATCCCGATGAACTTCCGCCCCAAGTCGGCTGACGCCGCCCCTGTCGTGCCAGATCCCATGAAAGGGTCTAAAACCGTATGGCCGGGGCTGCTGTGCCACTGGATGAACTTGGAGATCAGGGATATGGGCTTTTCGTTCGGGTGTTCGCGGTCCCGCCCCGGCATTTGCTTGACGATATTCGGAACCGCCAGCTTGTCGTTTGCCCAGAGCAGTTTGCCGCCCTTGCGATGAGAGATCATTACCATCTCGTGCTGCCTGCGGTAACGCCAGCCAAGGCCAGGGTTAGATTTGTCCCAGATAACTGAGTGGAAAAAAGTCAGCCCCTTTCTGTCCATGCGGTCAGCGACCCACGCGAACGTGGGGCGAGGACCGCCGCCGCCGCAGCAGCAGCAGCAGCAGCAGCAGCAGTCTGCTTTCAGCACCCTTGCGGCCCCTACCAGCATCGCGTCGACTACCGTTCTCATGGAATCGTGACCATCATTCGCTATAGGCTTATCGTCTAGCCCCCTGTGTTTGTTCAGTCGTGAGCTGAGATCACCATCGTGATTGCTGTGGCCGTAAGGAGGGTCGGTCCATATCATGTCCACACTCTCTGCCGCAAGATCCGCCATAACCTCGATGCAATCGCCCCGGTACAGTGTGGCGTCATGTATTGTCGCTGATTCCATGTTCCTGTGTTCGTTATACAGTCGAAAATCCGTTACTCATGTCGAAAATCACTTTCTCCACAGCCCCGTTTAGCTCGTCGGCAAACGCCGTGTCCTACATGACCACGGGGCTAAGGCCGCACGCCCTACGGACTTCTACCGTCTCCCGTGCCGAGGTTTCGTGTTTTCTTTCATCTCTCTTAGATATACAAAGTCATCGCCAAGGGACATACTTACGCCCTTGGAGCGTATCGACACGCTTTGCCGGGACTCCGTATTTGTCGCTTGAGTAAACGAGCCGGGCCATTCGAGATTTGTGTCGGCAATCGCGTTGCAACTGTTTGTAAGGCGCACTTTTTGGCGTTGGCATCGGACTTCCTCTAAACAGAACAGTTAATCATCCGTTCCAGAAGATCCGACGCGCTTTTCTGGAGCCACTCGACTGTAGGCTGTAGCGCCGAGCGAGCCGCCGAGTCAGCCGCCGAGCGATCCGCCGAGTAATCCGCCGAGCGAGCCGCCGAGCGAGCCGCCGAGAGTGCCGCCGAGCGAGCCGCCGAGAGTGCCGCCGAGTCAGCCGCCGAGAGAGCCGCCGAGGTAATTTCACCGGCTGCGACGACCCCCGCTAGATCGGTTATCTCATCAAGATCACGTAGAGCTTTCGCATGTACTTTGAGGTCATCTGTCAGATCGAGGAAGCGTGTCGTGTGAACCCGAATTAACCAGTCAATGGCCATATAGGATCGACGTTCTTCAGCTTCGCTCGTAGACTTCGTGTTGACAACCTGAGCCAGAAATGGCTTGAGTAGTCGGCCACGATCCTCGTCCGCGGGCAACGAATCGTTCCAAGAAATCATGAAGGAACGGATTACGGGGCAAACACATTCAGGCGCGTCAGACCACCGCTCACCAGAGATATACGCGGCAGCCTCCATCACGCACATCTTTCCATCTGGAGTATGATAACCTTTTAACAGAGGTTTCCTCAATACTTCCGCGAGTCGGGCTTCGTCAATTAATTGTGATTGCTCCATGTTATCTCCTGTCTGCGCCAGTTCCTCGTGATGTGATATTTGGGGAATGATCGTTTTGGTAAGCGTATTTCCTGGCCACTGACGATCTAGATTGACGCCAACAACATGCCGATAACGACACACACGCACCCTAGCGTTATGCCTGCAATCCACCATCGAGCATCGTAGGCCGACGCTATGATCGTCAGGCTAAGCCATAAGACGAATAGGCCCCAGGTTGCGAATCTGGGCATCACGAACTCGAACCCGAACGCGAACTAATCGTCGACATTCCCGAACGCGACCACGCACCCTAGCATTATGCCTGCAATCCACCATTGAGCATCGCTGGCCGACGCTATAATCGGCAGGCTAGGCCATAAGACGAATAAGACGAATAAGACGAATAGGCCCCAGGTTGCGAATCTGGGCATCACGTCCACGAACCCGAACGCGACCACGAACTCGAGCCCGAACCCGAACCCGACCACGAACCCAAACCCGACCACGAACGATAACGCGAACGCGAACCAGAACGCGAACAACGCGAACCCGAACCCGAACCCGAACCCGAACGCCAGAATTGTTTGCGGGACCTAATCACCTTTTAACACTCCGTAGCTCTCGATAGATGACACAGAGACGTATAGGTATTCTGTTGGGAGTTTTTCAGCGTCGCTCCAGTTCTTGTCTGACCAATCGCCAGTGTCATAAATGATACTTGGCCCCTCTAACTGGACGCATGAATCATTCACGCCGGTTAACTTCCCGGTGTAAAAATAATTCATGCACAAGAGCGTGACTACCTCTCCCATTAACCCCTCTAATCCTTCGTCCGATACTTCGATGAGTTTCTTCATACAAATTTCCCTCTCTAAAATTCCAGCGGAGGGCTCGCGCACTCACAAACAACAGATTCAACTCCAGCCAGTCGTCGCCTGAGACAACCTACCGATGGACTAACACTGATCGAGTTCGCGTGGTATTCATCCAGATATTCGTCTTGGGCTTCGGCCTGCCGGAACCCGTACTCGATCACGGCGAATAGAATGAGCCCCATGAACAATCCTGCGGTTAGGTTTCTCACGTTACAACCTCCCAGTCGATCTTAAATTTCAGCCAATATTTGTGATCAATCTCCGCAAGGGCCTGTTGCGCCGTCATTTTTGGAATGCGCTGCTTTTCTCGCCCCCAAAACAGAATCGCTTTGGTTGATCCCGCATCACGCAGAGCGTGAACAAATTCAAAAATTTGTTGGCTCCCATCATCAGTGAACCGCCATCCTTGTTTTTCCGCCACCCCCATTAGTTCGACGAGGAGAATTAGCGGAGATAAATCTGGGGTTTCGACAACCGGCGAGACCTTTGATGGGTGATCAACCGTCTCTGTTGCTTGTGGTTCGCTCTTTGAAACTCTGATCGCGTAAAAGACAAGACCAAGCGCTAAGATGGCGAGGCTCTCGATTAACCAATCTGGGATATAAAGGCCCTGAAAGAACCCAGGAATGCCCATCATCCACCCAGGATCTTGTGTGCGCGATACAATAAAATCGAGATCCGAATTGCTGCACCCGACCATATCGTGATATCGACTAAGCGTTGTAGTCGTTGGGTCTCTCGAGTGTTCATACCAGCCTCCATACACGGTTCGATCGTGCATGGTTTGAAACTCGCTGGCTCGGTATCCAGCTTCCAGTGAACTCCCAGCAGGGCTCTCGGAAAAGTGCGCCAGCCGCATTGCCTAAGTAATCGGCAGGCAAGCCGGCGCGAACAAATCCCAGGGCCGCATCATCTGCTGTAGCTATTCGACCGGAACGACTTAGAGCCGCCTTCCTCACTAGCGATCGGCCTAACTTGAGAGCCTTCGCTTTCCGGTTTTCAGCGTCGTCTAGGGCAGAGGCTTTCAGTTCTTCACCCATTGCTAGATCAAATACTGCTTGATTCATGTCAAACCTCCGATAATTCTGGAAAGTTATTCTTGATCTGCCAAAACTGGAGCAAGGCGCGGAACTCTCGCCAGTGCTTTGCAAGTTTGTCTTGATCCCATTCGTGGACCTGGCACTCGCCAGGGTGATTTCTCGAAAGGTAGACATTCACCGCCCTTGCTGACGGGAGGCCTAACATTTCTCGGTAAGCCGCTAGTTGCTGGCCTTGGTTGGGGTAGATGTCCAGTTTCTGGCCGGGCGCAAATTCCCTCGATTTGAAATCGACGACGATATTGAATTCGCTGGAGTGGCAATCGCTTCTTCCGCCGACTCCGTAGGGATGGATTGCGGCGGTTTCGACCGTCCATTTTGTTCGGTCGTCAACGCCAATCAGTTCTGCCAGTGCTTTCCGTGCGGCGGTGATGTGTTCTGCGTAGTCGGTATCTACAAGTCCGGTCTGGATGTACGTTTCAACCGCTTTGTGAATCGCCGTTCCATCCTCAGCGGCTTTCTTCACTTGCGCGGCGCCGTCCTTCTCCAATACCCTGAATAACTCGTTATGGTCTTTGATGTTCTCGACTTCGGGGTGAGTCAGGGCGGCGTACATAATTTGTTTCCGCTTAAATCGCTCGAGTCCCGGGGCCGTTTCGATTCGAGTGATACTTGAGACGCCGGGGAGCCAGCCGTACTTTCTAGCGTCTCGCATGTTGACGTTGCGCCACTTCCCATTCGCGCCAAGAATCTCGTAAGCGCATTGCACGGGATCTCCGGGGGCGTACCAGTGAGCAGATTCGCTCCCGGTTCCCATGCGTACCTCAGGCTGCGCGGCAGCTTTTCCGGTTCCCATGCGTACCTCGGGCTCTTTAAGAGCGGCGACCATCAGAATGGCACAGAATCGTTAAAGTCTTCTTCGATGATTGGCGCGATTACGATTCCGTCCTTGCCAAATTTCGGATAGTGCTTGACGGATAATCGGATATCTTTACCCGCCCAGTAATCGGAATCGGGTCCGTAAGCACTGATGAGATCGTTTACAGCGGTCTTGTTGCAAACAACTTGCTTTTCCTTGCCGACAAGTGACAAGGCGGGCTTTTCTATCTTGCCTTTATCGTCGTCATCGAACTCAAGAAGTGCGACAGACTCTATTGTTACCTTGACTGTCTTACCTTGAAGGTCTGCCGCTTTGATATATTTGCTCTCGCTGCCAGCGTATTGAGTCATGTCCATTTCAGTTCCTCCATACAATTTGTTTGCTGCTTCGTTGCAGCCTCTAATCCATTCATCATGTCCAGCCATAAAGAAGGCCGTGCGCAGACAATTGGAATACTCCGGGTCTTCGGCTAGACGCCGTTGGCCGTCTTCGGCTTGTTGCCAACAGGAGTCGTTGTGATCTTGGTCGCTCATGGATACCCCACGATCTCGTACACTGTTGATCGAGACCGCTCCCGCCGCACCACGGCCAGCGAAGGCGTGACTTTGCGTGCTCTGCGTGGCCGGGGGAGAGACCACTTCTTCGGAGTACCCGGAGACGAGAACGCAATGAAATAGCCAGCCCTCACTAACTCGCGGTGGGCAGAAACGGCTGTGGGGTGATTGGTTCGTTTCACAACTCTAGCCGAGCGGCGTCCGCCATACGTTCGATAAATCGCTCGGAAGCGTCGTCTAGGATTGTTTGGATTGGCCCTTGGCAATAGGTGTCGCACGCAGCTTTCGCAACGTCGCCGGCACGCACATGATCGCCCCAGTATAGGAGCTGCAAAATCTTGGTGCGTTCGGGGTAGAGGGCTTCTAGGAGTTCGTCAGTTTCGCCTAGATAGGCCCTGACGATCTGCTCGCGGTCGCGGTCGTCTAGCTTGGAGAACAACTGCCCGCCGTTCTCAACGAAGTCCTGAGCGAGCTCCTCGGTAATCGATGTCTGCCCCATTGTTGCCTCCAGAAGTGGCGGTAATGCTTACGATGTTTGTATAGTATAGGCATCTAGTCGCATAGTCAACCCTTTTTAGCGAAAAGATAGATTTATTTCTCCCTCCCGACCCTTTACGTGGTGGGAAGTTTGTTGTTCAAGCCAAGCGGTATACCAATACCGTCGACGTGAGTGCGGTGCGCGACCTCTACGGTACTGTAATGAACGAAGGCGCTAACAAAGGCATTCTTGTCACTACGGCGAACTATGGACGCGATGCTTACGAATTCTCCAAAGATAAGCCCCTCACTCTGTTAAATGGGGCGAATCTTCTGCACCTACTTAGTAAGCATGGATACGAGTTGAATATCGATATACGAGCGGCTAGACGGTTATTGCGGGAATCCTATTCGCAATCAGGCCCGTCCGAATAATTGTAGATATAACCATGCTCAAACACCCCGGCTCCTACGGCTTCCCAGACGGTATCCCCGGCATCTGTGACTGAGGAGTTCGCCGGGTGCACTCGAATTAGCTTAATGGCCTCACATTCAGCTCGTCCGTTATCCATCCCTTGACGCGATTTAGCATATCAGCGTGATCTTTCCACAGGGGACCGCTCTCGTCTTGATGATCCAGTTCATCTTTCTCTTTATTGATACGTTGTCCCCAAAACGTCACAGCCTTCTTTAAGAATCGCTTGCTGTCACTATCGAGATGATCTGGGTCATTCAACAATATTGCAGCGGCTTTCCTGTTCTGAATAGCGACAGATACCTTGTTCTCTTGCCGATCCCGCATAGCCTTGCGTAGATAATTTTCGATCGACTGTTGATCTAGGGTTAACATCTTACGCTCGTCTTCAATCTCCCAAGTGCGCCAAATCGCGAAGGCGAACATCAAGCCGAGATACGTCGCAAGAATCAATCCAGGCCACAAGAACTCTCCCCCTATGCTGAATGCAGCGACTAGTGCCGCTGCCGCGCCGCTGGCAAATGCCGCTCGGCTAAATTTCGCAGCTCTAGCCTGACTGCGAAGCTGCACCTCTAAGGCCCGCGCAGTGACAAGAATGCCTTTGTTTAGGAACACATTAACCTCATCAATGGACTCCGCCGCGTAGCGAAGCGCGATCAATGATCTAAAGCCATCTACGTCCATCTCGTTATCTCCCGTCAGGGATTTCCCCCGCTACCATTCGCCCTCTTTCGTCTAGCTTTTTTCCCCGTAACCTTCTTCGTTTTCTTTTTTGCCTTCTTCACGAGCTTTTTCCTCAGGCGGTCGCGCTTGAGGGTTGACAGGTAGTCCACGAACAGCTTGCCTTCAAGGTGGTCAATCTCATGCTGGATACAAATCGCGAATAAGCCTTCTGCGTCGAATTCACGAACCTCACCGCTCTCATCCGTGGCTCTGACCCGGATACGCTCGGCTCGGTCGACAGGCTCGAATACCCCGGGCACGGAGAGACAGCCTTCCTCAGAACTGATCTCGCCTTCTTCGCTCAGGATCTGCGGATTAATGAGGCAATGCGGGTCGTCGCGCTCTTCTGAGACGTCGGTGACGAGAATCCGCTGGTGAACGTCCACCTGCGTCGCCGCGAGGCCGATCCCCGGGGCGGAATACATAGTCTCGAACAAATCCGCCACGAGGGCGCGGATTCCGTCGTCTACCTCGACCACGGCGGTGGCCTTAGTGCGCAGTCGCGGGTCCGGATATTCGAGAATTGGGAGACGTGCCATTGTGATTCGCCCGGTAATTCGTGTATAACGCAACGAAGTTTACTTAACCCTCTGACTTTACAGGAATAGCAGTGGTTCCTCAGTCGCTGATTTCGTGGGTCAAACGTCCCGTCTCGACGGCGAACGATTATAGCAGTAACCCTCTGAGGAACCTCTGTTGCCTCCAGAAGTGGCGGTAATGCTTACGATGTTTGTATAGTATAGGCATCTAGCCGCATAGTCAACCCTTTTTAGCGAAAAGATAGATTTATTTCTCCCTATTCCCCCCGTACCTTTCCGGGGCTAGCACCGACCTAGGTACGGCTCAGCCCTCTCTGAATCCTGAATCCTGAATCCTGAATCCTGAATACTTCTTCTACGAAGAAGGGGCGCAAGCGCCCACTTGACATCCGCCCGTATATTGCGGTAGACTCCCGTATTATGCAAACCAAAGAAGCTGTCAAGCATTTCGGCTCCCAGACCGCCGTAGGTAAGGCACTCGGGATCACTAAGGGCGCTGTTTCAAATTGGAAGGGGACCGTACCCTTGCTCCGCGCCTACCAACTGCAAGAGATATCCGAAGGCAAGCTGAAAGCCCCTAAGTTCTGGGACGGTGATGAGAGCTCGTAATACCAAGCCGGGGCTATTCCAGAACGAGCAACTAGCCGAGCTGCCGATCGAGGCTAGGTGGCTGTTTGTCGGATTACCGATGCTGGCCGACCGGGAAGGGCGTCTAGAGGACCGTCCTAAACGGATCAAAATGCAGATATTCCCCGCCGACTCGGTAGAGGTCGAGCCGTTACTTCAGGGATTAGAAAAGCAAGAGTTAATCGTCAGGTACGAAGTAGAAGGCCGCGCCTACATCTGGATCCCGACCTTTGCCAAGCACCAAAAGCCGCACCATCGGGAGACTGCAAGCGTTATCCCGCCTTACGTTAATGGGGCTGACCATAGCCTTTCCGCGGCTAGTCCCGACCTAGGCGCGGCTCAGCCCTCCCTGAATCCTGAATCCGGAATCCTGAATACTTCTTCTACGAAGAAGGGGGCGCAAGCGCCATCCACGCCCCCCGAGTTCGGAGTCTTCAAGAAAGTCTACCCAAAACGAGCGGGGTCTCAGCCGTGGAGCAAGGCTCAGAGAGCCATCAACGCACGCCTGAAGGCCGGCGCTACGTGGGAAGCCATCATCGACGGCGCCAAACGCTACCGAGAGTGGGTACGGCTGACTGGCAAGGAACATACCGAGATCGTGATGCAGGCCGCGACGTTCTGCGGACCTGAGTTGCACTTCTCGAATCCGTGGAACCCGCCAGAGGTTAAGAAAAAGCGCTTGACCATGCATCAGGCACAGCGGGAAGGGCTCACTAAGCGAGTGGGTGAATCCGATAACCAATTCTTAGACCGTGTATCGGGGTGAATTTGAATGAATGTCTCAAGCTGCACTTGGTGGTCGATATCCACAGGTTGGGTGGCTCATCAATGCGCGTCCCTCACAAAAAATATACGTGGGGCGAGAGGTTCGAGCAGATGCACGGCGAGTCCTATTTTGGATGTGTCGAGCGAACTGAGCCCAAGGGCGATTGGGATGAAGCCAAGCGATACGCGTTCACTCTCGGGACATTCAACGGACGAGGAATTCGACGACGAGTGGGAGTCGATCGTGGGGATGCGGAGGCAAGCGGAAGATCGGGCGCAACAAAGCGTGATGCGAGGCGTACCGATTACGAGGGCAGCGGGAGAAGAACCGCAAGCGCAGATGGAGGACAACATTGAAACTAAGTAAGCACATGAACCGCGCCGTTGCTCTGCGGCTGCATGACGAATACAAAACCAAGTTTGCCCGCAATCCAGTGTCAGAACCGAAAGGACCGTACAATTATGGCTGAAGAATTCACACGAGAGAATGCGGAGGCGGCTTTCGACTTCCGAAAAAATCACAACGGCGAGGAAGCGAGGCTTTTCGTTGAGGTTCTACGAACGAAAAAATACTACGAGAAGCGACTCGGAGTTCACGCCTTGCTGTCTGAACAGTCATCCGCCGCCGGGAGACATGCCGAGGCAGAAAACAACACGGTGGTAGAAACCGCGCATGAGGAATACTTAGACGCTGTCCTGGCCCACCGCGAACTCAAGGGAAAGATGGAGCTCGCGGATATGAAGTTCGACGGCTGGCGATCGGCGAACAAGGCAAACGTAGGCCTTGATCGAAGGGTTACTTGAAGCGCGACTTTTTGGATAAGGCCATCTCCGACGCTGTTAGGGCTTCGTGGGCGATGTGCGCTAAGTGCTTTAGGCCCTTTGAGCGACAGGCCAATGGAAGCTGGAGCAAAAACTTTCAGTGCAGCCACTACTACAAGCGAGGCTCCGGGAACTCAACACGATGGTATCCAGACAACCTTACGGCCTTGTGTGGGACTTGTCACGATGCTTTAGGAACAGACCACGAGGCCCATTACAAGTTCTTTAAGTCTTTACTTGGGGAGGGTTGTTACGCCGCCTTGAAGTTACGCAAGCACGCAGTAATGAAATATACGCGAGACGACAAAAGGGAAATGGCCGCTTACTACCGAACGGAAACGGTACGAATTATGGCGCAACGAGACGCCGGCGAGATTGGGTACATTCCCGTCATACCTTGGGATTAGGAGAGTTGACTGTGACAGAAATCAAATGGACACCAGCGGGCCGAGAGGACGGATTCTGTTATCAGGTCGCGGTCAAAGGGACGACAAACATCGTCCGGTATCACGACAACTTTGGCGGCAAATATGAGGGCGGGCCAGATGAAATCCTTACTTTGCTCGACCTACGGGCTCGATTTCGCTCGCCGCTTTCAGTTAAAGCACTATGGCATCGGATCTTAAACGGCAACATGCCGCTAGATGCCCCGAAGAAATCTCAGATAGGCCGGCCCTCCGCGTTCCAAAGGAAGGGGCCGAGGTCGTTCACGACGATTGCCCAGATGAGGGCTGACAAGCTGATTTCGTTGTGGAACCAATTTCTACTCCAGCCGGCAGAGCGTGAGTGGCCGATTGATTGGAAGCTGCGATGAATCGCGGCTTGTCCGAGTCTGAGAAATTGAAAACACTCACCTACAGGAGTGCTCTTGACAGCCGCCGCGAGATGACTCACAGGATCTATGCGCCCGTCTATGACGGGGTTGGGCAAAAGATCACAACCGACGCCGGTCTTGTGTTCAGCGTGGAGGAAGACGGGACCGTTTATCTCGTTGCGGGCCATTCTGAATGGGACTCGAATAAAAGGCGTTGGCGTTACTCAGAGAAGGCAACTGGTCACTGGCCCCCAAAACTTGCCGGCAGTCGGGCACTCGTAACGGTATGAGCAGGCAATGGGCCGATGCTAGCCTCGACGTTGCCGACGACGAAGCACATCAACTCCTAGAGGAATGGGCGGCATGGGCCAGGGAGCCTATGGGCGGTTTTGGTAGCTCCGGGCTTGAGGGGTACATGAGGGAGAAGCTAGACCAGGCCCATGATAGCGCCGAGATGACGCCCCGGATCGAGCGCGCAGAGAAGGCTCTGGCTATGGTTAAGGCCCAGAACCGGATCTGGCTCAAGGTCATAAAGAAGTATTACTTGGCGCGGAGAGGGCCGGCAGAGATCGCTTCAGAGCTCCGAATGACCCACGGATACGTTCGCGACTTGTTGAAATCTGGGAAGAATTGCTTCTGGTCATACTACCTTGAAATAAAAGGTTGACAATTTATACAGTACCGTGTATAAGAACAGTGTCGATAGTGGATTTATATGCCCACTATTTCTAGCCGTCCATCCGAGGCGGTTTTTTTGTGGGGGATCACTTTTGATGGATTGGGGCTCAGTCCCCGAAATCGTTGAGCTTGACTTTGACCCTCCGAAGCCGAGTGAGCTTTTTCGGTGGCGATCATGGACAGATGCCGGGTTCGATCCGGATGGATTTGGGGTGACCTTTGCCCCTGTAGACCTTTCCAATCTCCCCGAGGACTACTGATTACTTCGCCGGTAACTGTTTAGGACTATGCATTTAGGTGGACTTGTAACATCTGCGCTGGAAATCAGCAACCCAACTAACGGGACTACCGTAACTCGTGCGACGGCAGCGACCGACGCAGAGGGTGATCCAACCCCTGAGAACAAGCGTTATAGTAACGGAGATCCGTGGGGGGGCGGGGGGATCCACGCATCTTTTAAAGACCACCTACAGATTGCGACTAGCGCTACTGGGGGCGGGGTATCTTTCACCGCTAACCAGGCGTGTCAAGTATCCGTTTGGTGGCCCAATGCGCAAACCTTGCCCTCGTGGCTAGACTCTACGTGGACGGACTCAGGAGAGAAGACCGAGGGGGACGCCATAACGGCGTACTACAAGGTCTACAGTCCAGATAGGGCGACTAACCTCCTAACAGAGAGCGAGGATCTAGCCGCTTCCCCGTGGGCTAACAATTGGGGGAACGGCGTCACCTACACGGCGAACGATACTTCTGCGCCGGATGGGACAACAACCGCCGATAAGCTCGAGCAGTCGGCCGCTGCCGGTGATGGCGTGGCCACGTCGAGCGTTAATTACACTACCAGTGTTGCGCATGTAAAAAGCCTCTATCTGAAGAACGACGACGCGGTACGGTCTAAGCTGACCGTATGGGATACGACAGACGGCTCAGAGCTTTGTACGCTTAGCGTTAACTGGTCGTCAGGGGTTCCGTCAAAGGGCGCGCAGACAGGTTCTCCTACACAGATTACCTTCGTTGACGCCGTTAATGATTACCCCGCGTTAGGAGCGAACAGCGGCTGGTGGCGCGTGGCGTTCCGGTTTACTACGGCTTCGACTGCCGGGCATCGATTCGTTATCGCCCCGGAGGTTAACGGTTCAAATGGGAACGGCGTCTGGGCGTGGGGCGTTCTGGTTACCGAGGGCGACGAACTCCGGTCCTACGTAAAAACTGCCGGCGCTACGGCTAATGGCGAGCCAGAAACCCCAGTATTTCTCGATTCGGCGTCGTATGCGTATGACGTATTTATTCGGCCAGGGAACAAGAGCGTTGGGCTCGTAGGGGCGGTAGCAGGATCTGCGGGCTTGATTCAATTCAAAACATCGTCTACGCCGATGGACGATACTGACGGCTCAACGGCCATAACGATCGAACGAGTAGACGGAAGCGTGGGGGTGGCTACTTGTACCGCCTCGTGTCCCGATACCTTCGGCGTGTTAGACGCTAACGGCGGTGATGCGGTAAGTGATGTAGTTACGTGGGCAGATGCCGATGTAGCGGATAAGACGATCACCTACAACCCTAGTCCCCAGACCGCCAACCAAGTAGAGACCATTACCATCGGGACCTTTACCGGGGCCTCCGAGGGCGGTCAGAGCACCCATAGCGTCCTGATAACCGACGTAGGCACTACCCCGACGGCACAGACCCATTGGGTCGCAGTGGCCGCGGCAGGGGCCGGGGACGGAACTACAGAAGCTAACGCCGCAAAGGCGGAGACTTTCGCGCCGACCGTCCAGCCCGTGGCTGGGGGCGATGTTGCCGTAAAGTGGGCTACTGGGACGTATTCCTTTGTGCTGTCCCCCTCTAACTCAGGGGACGATACGACCCATAGGGTCATACATCAGCCCCACAATGGGGATGTTACGTTTGATGTCGACTCCACAGACGGCTTCGCCTTTAAGTGGGGCGGGAAACAGTGGGTCGATTTTGTTCGGGCCAGCACGCACGACGTTATCGTATCGGGCGGGGGAACGGCTGTTAAATCCGGTGGGGTGACCGGCGAGACCGTAAAGAAGGTCTGTGACTTTGAAGGGGCCTCAAACTGCGTTCTTGAGATAACCAGCACTAAAACCGAAGGCTGGGACGGCTACGATAACTTCGGAGATCACATAACCCTTCGGCCGAAGTCCGACCAACAGGGGAACTCGTGGTGGGACGCTGACTCCGACGCCGGCGACCTTCTGAAGTTTGATCCCACGAATGGGACCGATCTGACAGACGCATCGGTAGCAGACGCTTTGCTTATCGAAGGTCCAGACGACGGACTCCACATCGAGAAGTCCGGGCACTCGGCAGGCCACATTGTAGAAGGTACGGGAATTTGCCGTCATATGATGTACGACGGAGACTGGTCTGCGGTCTCAGGGTACGAGGCCGGTTGCGGGAACCGTCCAGGCACTATTGTTACCCGAGAGTCCCAATACTTCGTGACGGACGACTGCATTTTCCGGACGACCGGACAGAGTGCAGATCGGACGGCTACCCTAAACATCGGGATGAAGTTAGAGGGCATAGACAACGCCCTCACTCGCTCGTTCTTCTTTGACACGGCCGGCAAGACGATCAAGGCCGATGTTTCGAGCCACTCTCATCAAGGGAGAGGCATGCGGGTCGCCCACGTCACGGGCTATGACGTAAGCAACGCCTCAAGTAGTAAGGGTTTTATCGAGTTCCGAGACACCGGAAACGGACGGAACCTGTTCACCGATCCCGAGACGTCTGTGTACATGCAGGACGTCAAGATTTACAACGTACTTGTCGAGAGCTTTGGCGGGACGTTCTTCCTGAGGTTCAAGTGGGATAACAACGGCGGGAACTGGGAAGACCACCTTGAAATCAAGAACTGCGTACTCCCAACCGGCTGTGACCTGATTAAGTTTGACGGGGACATTTCTAATCTAGGCACTATGTCGATTGCCGCCGCCGAGGCCGCTTATCCGGCCAACTTCTCTGGCAATATAAATGCAAATTCACTGTTGTCGGCACCGGCTGTATCCGGGACGGACTTCTCTAATGTGTATACGCGCTTTGTGCCTACGGGCGCGGCGCTTAACGGTGGCGCTGATCTTACTACAGCAAACGGGTCGGGTAGTAGCTCTGACCAACTGATAGTGAATGACTCAACGTGGTTCCAAGTGCCGCATAGTTTTCCTACGCCCGCTGATGGGCCGGATGCGGGCCAGTACACGATCAATCTAAACGGGACAAACGTAGGGTACACAGCACTGAATCAGACGACCAAGACGTTCACTCTAGCCTCAGCAACGAGTTGGAGTAGCGGAGACTCGGTAAACCTTCGGTACTCCACAAGTCCTAATATCGGGGCAGTCTAATGGCTGTCGCGGTTGAATCAGAATCACAGTATGAGTCTGCGGGAGACGGCACTTCGCACGCCGTCCCGTATCCTGCGACTATTACCAATGGCAGTATTTTGGTGCTGGCCTGTAGTATTGACGGCACGTCCGCGCCAACCACACCTTCTGGCTGGGCGGTAGCTGACACTACAGCAGGCCCATCAAATACTGTTACGGTTTACAGCATAACCGCAGACGGCACGGAGACCGGCAACCTATCTGTTACCACTCCCAATCAGCAGTTTACTGCAAAGATGTGGTCGTGGACGGATGGCGCGGCGGTAGAAGCGACGGCCACTACCGGGGATAGCTCAACGCCAGATTGCCCGAACCACACGCCGTCCGGAGGAAATGCCTCATACGGACTCATTGCCTATGCGGGGCAGGACTCGGCTGATAGCACATGGACTACCGCGATCAGCGGATACGGAAACAATGGTTCTGATGCCTCTACAACAGGCGGCCCAACCTCTAACGGCTGGGCCAGAAAGGTCGCAACAGTTACGTCTGAGAACCCAGCAGCCTTTGCCGACGCCGCGGTGCAGGCTTGGGTGGCGGTAACTATTTCAATTGCTACGGCAGTGGCAGGCGGAACGAAACTCTGGCGAGCATCTAAGCTACACGGGAAGGTTTAATGTCAGCACCCTATTTAGGCGATTTCATCAAGGACGACACTGTTCGGTTCTACTGGAATTCGTTTAATGCTGCCGGGGCGAGTATTACCCGCGCAACTAATGGCACGGTTTCTGTCTACGAGGAGGGGGGGACTACACAGTTCACAACCGGAGTCACAGATACCGAAGATTTTGACTCACTGACCGGCGTACATCTATGTGCGGTTGTAACGACAGACTCACAGTACGAAGCAGGCAAGGATTACGCAGTAGTCCTCAGTGCCGCGACGATTGACGGCGAGACGGTCAACGCAGTACTGGCGCACTTCTCGATAGAGAATCGGTCTGCCTCACGATTCAAGTATCACTCGGACGGCATTCTGGCGATGTCGGCCGCAAGCGCCACACAAGTCACCCTTACGGGAGGCAGCGCAGTCGATGGTGAGTACGACGGTAAGAAATTCTTTGTTGTGGCCGGTACAGGCATAGGACAGACAGGACATGCCGCTGCAGCACCTCACGGAACGACGTACAACGGCACGACTAAGGTAATGGTGCTTGCTTACGCACTCCCGACTACGCTTTCGACGGATTCAACGATCATCTTCGAGAACGATTACCAGGGCACGGTTACTCTGCCTACTAATTTCGACGTTCTTGGCATTGAGAGTGACGGCGATCTGACTAAGGTAAATACCCTTAACGCTCATACCGCCCAGACTGGGGACACCTACGCAATTGCCAATGGTGCAGCCGGGCTTGTGGCGATCGATACGGTTGTAGATGGGATACAAACCGATCTCTCAAACGGCACGGATGGCCTTGGGGCACTGAAAACTCTTGTAGATGCCGTGAATACGGATCTGAGCAATGGGACCGACGGGCTTGGCGCGCTTAAAACGCTGATCGACACGCTTGATACGGTAGTCGACGCAATCAAGGCGAAGACCGATTCGTTAACGTTCACCGTAGCGAACAAGGTCGATTCCAACATGAAGACATTGATCGACAATGACCTCGCTGCTGGAGCAGCAGACAACAATAGAAATGTAGGCTACTAATGGCTCTGTTAGCAGCCGACTTATTCGCGCCGGATCTATTTGCGCCTGACTTATTTATCGGCGTAGAAGTAGCGCCGGCGATAGAGGGCATTCCTGGCCGGAGATACTTTTTCGGCCCTGCTCGAGATCGAGTAGTAGAGCCTACTGTAGAGACGCCGACTCCGATCCCGGTACAGCCTCCGGTTGAAATACCAATAGAGGCTGACGCAGCTCTAATTTATGAGCCGTCAATACTTGACAGAGCACAGACGTACATTGAGGGGCTAGAGAGTCCTTATCAGCCCCAGATTCCAGTAGAGCCGCCTCCGCCTCCGCCGACCGAGGCTGAGCTGTTCTATGCCGACGCCGTGGTTAATCGGCAAGAGATGGATGTCATAAACGAGGCGGTTGAGGCGATCTTGCCCGAACCTCGAGTGTGGAGTCCAGAGAGTCACCAGCAATGGGCCGATAGTTGGTCGTTGCCTTCGCCTATTATCTCGAGGCGAGAAGGCTAGCCTTGGGATGGTGCCTAGTGGCGATTGGGGATTCCGAAGCGATTACGAAGCTGAGTTACAGCGTCGGCGACGCGAGCACTTAGATCAAATCAAGCGGGAAGAAAAAGCCGAGTTAATCGCTAACGAGACTGACCGAGAGATAGCCAGGTTACTTAGGGAGCGAGAGGCCGAGCAATCCAGAGATCAGGAGCTAGACAGGCTCCTAGATTTCTCGCGGCAGTACCAAGCGTCTACCGCAAAGCGGTTAATGGGTGAGCGGGTTTCTAAGGCTTACGCAAGGGCTGCTACCCAGGGCAACCGATCGGCGCTTGAGGCTTTAGATCGAGAAATGGCGAGAGCCAATGAGGAAGAGGAATTCACGATGCTAGCGACGATGATGGTGCTGAATGGCACAATCTGACCAAGTATCGATCCAGATACCGAAATCACGATGGAACGAAGGATCGGCATTCATAGCTACAGCATACTTCCGCCTGAGATCGACGGCCGCGGCTGCAACACCAACGAATGTCCGCTATCGAATTGATAATCTTTCTACTCGGACTGAGTTAGCTGACTGGACGACTGTATCAGCGGCATCGAATATAAGCATAGCGATCACAGCGACTCACAACGCTATTCAGAACAACGCGAGCAAGACAGAGCGATTGCAACTCACTGTAGCCGCCGACCATGATCTGGCAACCCAGCACCGAGAAACCAAGGAATGGACTATTACTAACCTATACGGGATGACCTGATGCCGCACAAAGGCAAGAGCAAGAACTACAAGCCCCGAAAGGGGCACAAGCGGAAGAAATAATGCTTGGCGTAACAAAGGGTTAGGAAATAAACTAAGCGAATTCATATGAGCAGACCAAAGGGAACGCCAAACAAGTTCACTGCAACCGCTAAGCAAGCATTCAATCTAGCGTTTCAGGGCATGGGCGGCATTGAGAAGCTGACTGAATGGGGCGCAGAGCATCCGACCGAGTTTTTCAAGCTCTACGCTCGCCTGATCCCTGTAGACACAGTGCATTCAGGCTCGATAGAGCATCGCAATATAGAGGTTGATTTTGACGGCAGCAAGGCAGACGACAAGAGCGAGCTTCCCGCCGAAACTCCGACCATTAACTGAACCCAGACGATACAAGATCCTCTACGGAGGCCGGGGCTCAACGAAGTCCTGGTCCGTTGCGAGGATGTTGCTTATCAAGGGGGCGAACGGGCCGCTAAGGATTCTCTGTACTCGAGAGATACAGAACACGATTGCCGACTCGGTTCATCAACTGTTAAGGGACCAGATTGGTGAGCTAGAGCTCGAGGGCTTCTATGAGGTCACTAAGAACGAGATCACTGGGGCGAACGGGACGCAGTTCTTATTCACAGGGCTTAGGACCCAAGACGTTGCGAAGATCAAGTCATTCGAGGGCGTTGATATTGTTTGGGTTGAGGAAGCTCAGGTCGTATCAAGGAAGTCGTGGGAAATCCTTATCCCGACGATTCGGAAGGAAGGATCTGAGATATGGGTCACGTTTAATCCTGAACTGGATACAGACGAGACATATCAAAGGTTCGTTGTTCATACCCCAGAGAACGCGGTACTGCTCAAGCTGAACTACACGGACAATCCGTGGTTTCCTGAAGTGCTTGAGCAAGAGCGGCTAGCCCTTAAGGCGAGAGATCCCGAAGCTTACGATAACGTGTGGGAAGGTAATTGCCGATCAGCGGTTGAAGGCGCAATCTACGCTAAGGAAGTAGCCCTGGCGATTGAGAAGAAACGCATTAGACCCATGCCTCACGACCCTGAGTTACTGACTCACTGTGTATGGGATCTCGGCTGGAACGACCAGATGACGATCATCATGGTTCAGAAGGTTGCGAGTAGCCTGATGGTCATTGACTACATAGAGGACTCGCACCGAACCTACGATAGCTACGTGAAGGAGCTGGAGTCTAAGCCCTATCGATGGGGCAAGGACTATCTGCCTCACGATGGCAAGCACAAGAACCCGCAGACTGGCAAGAGCGCACAAGACGTACTGAAGGCTTTAGGCCGGGATGTAGAGATCGTGCCTGATATTGGCATTGAGGCAGGAATCAAATTGGCCAGGCAGACTTTCTCTCGCATCTTCTTAGATGAGGATAAGACGGGAAGGCTGATCGAGTGTCTGAGACGCTACAAGCGCCAGATCAATCAAGCTACTAACGAACCAGGAGCGCCACTACATGACCAGCACTCGCACGGCTCAGATGCTTTCAGGTATATGGCTGTAGTGGCCGACCAGATGAAAAACGAGCAGGCGCACACCCCAGATCCTTACGGCGGCTTTAAAGGCTGGTCCGGTTAATGCCTAAGCGAACAAAGAAAGAGACTGAGGCCGATCGCAAGCTCATCAGGCGTGTGCGTGATCGTTACAAGGTCATGTCCGAGGCCGACCAAGAGAACCGAGAGTTGGCGTTAGAGGATCTCAGGTTCGTTAACGTCCCAGGCGAGCAGTGGGACGACAACATGACTCAGAACCGTGGCGACAGGCCGTGCTATGAGTTCAACAAGCTGAGGCCGGCAGGCAAGAGAGTAATCAACGAGATCCGTGCTAATCGTCCTGCGGGGAAGGTACGGGCAGTTGAAGGGGGCGATAAGAACACAGCCGAGCTCTACGAGGGCCTGATCCGAAACATCTGGAACATATCGGATGGCGATACGGTTGTGGATCATGCGGCTGAGTACTTAGTCGACGCAGGCATGGCCGCCTGGCAGATCGATACTGAGTACTCAAGTGATTCGGCGTTCGACCAAGACATAATCGTTAGGGCGATCAAGAACCCGTTTTGTCTTTTTTCCGATCCGAGCAGCCAGGACTTTCTCAAGCGTGATGCCGATGACTGGATTCTGACAGAGAAGATATCCAAGGCGTCTTTTGAGGAGAGATACCCCGACGCCAACCCAGTTAGCTTCGATGAGGTTATCTTTGAGGACGAGGACGACTGGAAGAGCGAAGAGCAAGTACGTATTGCTCTGTACGACTACAAAGAGCCCGCCGAGAAAGACCTGTGGTTATTCACGGTACCTGATGGCGAAGGCTCTAAGCAGATTGTGGTCGACTCTGAATCTGATGAGGGTCAAGCCTTAGCAGAGCAAGGCGCTCAGCCAGAACGGACACGGCTCGTCAAGTACCACAAGATCATGCGAGTGATTATCTCTGGTGATGCGGTGCTAGAGCAGCCTGTGGAACTAGCGGGCTCTCAGCATCGCTACGTTCAAGTCCACGGCGAATACAAGGTAGTCGACGGCAAGAGTTTATGGTGGGGCCTGCATCGCTTCTCCAAGGACGCTCAGCGGTCCTACAACGTCTCACGTACAGCAATAGACGAGACGATAGCTGGTGCACCTAGAGCTAAATGGTGGGCGACACCAGAACAAGCAGAGGGCTTAACGAACCAATGGGCGACCGCTCACGATCAGAATCGCCCGTTCATGCTGTACAACCCGGACCCCGCAACAGGGGGTGCGCCCCCGCAACGAATGGGAGGGGCCGACGTTCCCGTTGCTCTGATGCAACAAGCGGTTATTGCGTCTGATGACATACGAGATACCTCGGGCTTGCACGAAGCCTCATTCGGTGAGGAGTCGGGCGAGAAGTCGGGAATTGCACTAGCGAGAAAGCAAAGTCAGGCTCAGATCGTCACATACAATTTCCCCGACAACATGGCGAAGGGTATCAGGCGAACGTGGGAGATCCTCATTGACCTGATCCCCGAGATATACGACGCAGAGCGTGAGATTAGAATTCTAGGC
>Ga0114899_1000378_pt1 | contig 32634 bp, 28 predicted proteins | sample MalvireepMed_215_FD_83497 | JGI IMG/M metagenome (GOLD analysis project Ga0114899, IMG submission 83497) | Marine viral communities from the Global Malaspina Expedition - Malaspina viral metaG DeepMed_215 | ecosystem: Environmental > Aquatic > Marine > Oceanic | place: Mediterranean Sea...
CGGGGAAAGGTTTCCAGATCGACACCGATGCACAGCATATGGCTGATGCCATCGGCGCGGGTGGCGGCCATCATGGCGTCGAAATCACCGTCGTAGGCATCCAGATTAAGACGGTCCAGGTGGCAGTGGGAATCCACCAGATCGGGACGATCAACAGCGGTGTCGGACATCAACGGTTCGGCTCCTGTCGCGGATAGCGGGAAAACCGCAAGGGTAGCGGGGAGCGACCGCGAACGCTACATGGTGTGGGTGGGACGATCCGATTGCAGCGAGCCGGCCAAGTGGTTTTCGATGGTGCGGCGGGCGGTGTCGTCCTGGTCGGAAAACTGCACGCCGATACCGGCGCTGCGGTTGCCCTGGGCGCCCTGGGGCGTGATCCACACCACCTTGCCGGCCACCGGAATTTTTTCCGGCTCGTCCATGATATTGAGCAGCAGGAAGATTTCCTCGCCCAGCTTGTAGTTCTTGTCGGTGGCGACGAACAAACCGCCGTTGGTGACGAAAGGCATGTAAGCCGAATACAGGGCCGCCTTGTCCTTGATGCTCAATGACAGAATGCCGCTGCGGCCTCCGGGCATTTTCATGCGATCGCTCCCCCTGACAAACCCTTTAGCGTTATTGGAATGGTCTCAGCAGATTAGAAGCCGCCGGCGGCAGCGTCAACGCCCACCAGGACCAGCAACCATTGTTCCATGAGCAGCTCTTTATTCGGGTTGGCGCCGCCCATCAGCTGCCGGCGCCCTTCCATGACCCGCTGGGCGGCGCGCAGCAGCCGCGCCGGCGGAAGCTGCGCCGCCAGTTGTCTGAGTATCGGCTCCACCTTGGGATCCTGAACCCCGGCCGGGTCGGCCTGCTCCACCTTATCGCCGAGGGCGGCCAGCACCGAGGCCCGGGCCAGCCAGCCGTACAGCACTCCGGCCATCACGCGCGGGTCGTGGGCGGCCAGCGCCTGACCGCCCTGGGCCGGCGACAGGCGCCCCTGGGCCACCGACAGCAATTGCCCGGCGAGCTGCTCGCGGGCCGCGAACCAGTCCGCCTGCTGCAGTTCCAGAGCCCGCAACGGCGCGCCCTGGGCGGCGGCCAGCAAGGCCGGCGCCTCTTTTTCGCCGGCCTGAGGCACCAGCCACTCCAGCGCCGCCGCCGGTTCCGGCAGCGGCAGATGCCGCTGCTGGCAGCGGCTGCGTATGGTCGGCAACAGCAGGCTGGGCTGGTGGCTGACCAGGATCAGCACCAGACCCCGGCCGGGCTCCTCCAGGGTCTTGAGCAGGGCGTTCTGGGCGCTGCGGTTGAGCCCCTCGGCGGGGGCGATCAACGCCACCCGGGCGCCGTTGTACTGGGCGGTGCGGGTACCAAACTCCACCAAACGGCGCACCTGATCGATCTTGATGCCCAGGCTGGTGCCTTCCGGCACCAGGGTGTGCGCGTCCGGGTGGGTGCCGGCGGCGCTCAGATGGCAGCCGTGGCATTGACCGCAGGCGAGCCCGGCGCTGGGGTTTTCGCACAGCAGCGCCTGGGCCAGGGATTGGGCCAGGCGGAACTTGCCGCTGCCGGCGGCGCCGGCGAGCAGCAACGCATGGGGCAGACGGCCCTGAGCGTGCTGCTCCAGCAGCCGCTGCATCTCTTCCCGGTGCCAGGGACAGGGCACCTGGATGGGGGCGTTCAGCGCCACTGCAGCATCTCCTGAAGGTGGTTCTCGAGTTGCGCGCGCACCTGATCCAGGCCGACGCCGGCGTCCACCACCCGGAACCGGTCCGGCTCGCCGGTGGCGCGCTCAAGGTAGCACTGGCGCACCCGTTCGAAAAAGGCCGCCTGCTCCCGTTCGATACGGTCCGGGCGGGAGCGCTTGCCGGCCCGCGCCAGGCCCTCCGCCACCGGCACGTCGAACAGCAGGGTGCGGTCCGGGGTCAGACCCTGAAGCACCAGGCGCTCCAGCACGGCGATGCGCTCCCGGTCGAGGCCCCGGCCGGCGCCCTGGTAGGCCCAGGTGGCGTCCATGAAGCGGTCGCAGAGCACCCACTCGCCGCGCGCCAGCGCCGGCCGGATCAGCGCCGCCAGATGCTGCGCCCGGGCGGCGAACACCAGCAGCAGCTCGGTGGTGTCGTCCATGGCCTCCGGGCCGGGGTCGAGCAGCACCTGGCGGATCCGTTCGGCCAGATCGGTGCCGCCGGGCTCGCGGGTCACGGTCACGGGGACGCCCGCGTCGCGCAGGCGCTCGGCGAGCCACGCCAGGTTGGAACTTTTGCCGGCGCCCTCGCCGCCTTCCAGCGTGATAAAACGCCCGCTCACGGCTGCGGCTCCGGGCTGGAGCGGTAATTCTCGCGCCGCTTGAGCTGATACTCGCGCACCGCGCGCTGGTGTTCCGCCAGGGTGCGGGAAAATTTATGGCTGCCGTCGCCCCGGGCCACGAAGAAGAGGTCCTCGGTGGGCTCCGGGCTCACCGCCGCGAGGATCGACTCGCGGCTGGGCATGGCGATCGGCGTGGGCGGCAGGCCGCTGATCGCGTAGGTGTTGTAGGGGGTTTTGCGGCGCAGGTCGGAGCGGCGGATATTGCCGTCGTAGTCGGTGCCCATGCCGTAAATCACGGTGGGATCGGTCTGCAGCCGCATGCCCTTGCGCAGGCGGTTGATGAACACACCGGCGATGCGGCCGCGCTCCGCCGGTACCGCGGTCTCTTTCTCCACGATGGAGGCCATGATCAACGCCTCGTAGGGGGTGTCGTAGGGCAGGTCCTCATCGCGGGCCGGCCAGGCCTGATCGAGAATCCGCTGCTGGCGCTCCAGGGCGCGGCGCAGCAGATCCACATCGCGGGTGCCGCGCGTGTAGAAATAGGTTTCAGGCGCGAACCAGCCCTCCGGGTGGGCACCGGGCCGGCCCAGACGGGCCATCACCGCGGCGCCGTCCAGGTCCACCAGGGTGTGCTCTATGCCCTCCAGGCCGGCCAGGCGGGCGCGCCATTCGCGGAAATTCCAGCCCTCCACCAGGGTGACGCTGCGTTGCAGCACGTCGCCACGGTCGATTTTTTCCAGCAGCGTGAGCAGGGAGTCGCCGGGGTTGAGCTGGTACTCGCCCACATGCAGGCGCGCATCGACCCCGGTGAAGGCGCTGTAGAGCCGCGCCGACCAGCGCCGCAGACGGGCTTCCGGCGGCTCACCGAGCAGGCCGTCGGCGCGCATTCCCGCCAGCAGGCCGTTGAACGAAGAGCCCCGTGCCACTTCCACCAGCACCGGCTCTTCCAGGGGCAGCGGCCGGTGCAAATAGCCGCTCACCCAGAAGCCGGCCAGAGGGATGCCGACCAGGAGCAACAACAGCAGCAACCCGAACATTCGTATTTTTCGGCGCATCTATGAAAAAAGAACCTCGAAGTCTTCTTGGAATTGTCGCACCGGCGCGGTGACCGGCCAGACCCATTGCGCCAGTTTACGCACCGGCAGCACCCCGACAACACTGTTGATCAGAAAAACGCTGTCGGCGGTGCGCAGATGTGACAGCGGACGCAGCCGCACCTGCACCGCGCGGCCCTGCTCGCCGGCCCGCGCCAGCAACCAGGCACGGCCGACGCCGGCCACCCCGGCGGCGTCCAGGGCCGGCGTCCACAGGGTATCGCCGAACAGCGCGAACAGGTTCATGGCGGTGGCTTCCAGCGGGCAGCCGCGCCGGTCCAGCAGCAGGCCCTCGTGCCAGCCCCGGCGGGCCACTTCCATGCGGGCCAGCACCTGGGGCAGCCGGTTAAGATGCTTGAGACCCGCCAGCGGGTCGCGCTCCAGGGGCTCGCTGCACAGGCCGGTTTCAATGCCGTCGCGGCGCAACAGCGGCGACCACTCCGGCACGGTGCCGTGCTGGGCGAACAGGGAAGGCGTCGGGTGCGACGGCGGCAGGTACCCGCGACCGCCCGGGCCCCGGGTGAGAATCAGCTTGATCAGACCGGTGCCGGGCGGCGCGGCGGTCAGAGCGTCAGCGAGACAGCGGTCCAGGGCGTCCGGCGCCACCGGGATCCGCAACCGGGCGGCGCCGTCGAGCAGCCGCGCCCGGTGGCGCGGCCACAGTGGCGCCGCGCCGGACGCCGTGACCCGCACGGTCTCGAATAGGCCGTCGCCATAGGCGAGGCCCCGGTCGTTGACGGCGGGCCCGCCGCTCACACCTTGCGGAACAGCAGCGACCCGTTGGTGCCGCCGAACCCGAACGAGTTGGACAACGCCACGTCGATGGTGCGCTGCTGGGCCTGGTTGGCCACCAGGTCCAGATCACAGCCCTCGTCCGGGTTGTCCAGGTTGATGGTCGGCGGCGCCACGGAGTCGCGCATGGCCAGCAGCGTGAAGATGGCCTCCACCGCGCCGGCCGCGCCCAGCAGGTGGCCGATCATCGATTTGGTGGAGCTCATCGCCAGCTTCGGCGCGTGGTCGCCGAACACCTTCTTGACCGCGTGGATCTCGATCAGATCGCCGACCTTGGTGGAGGTGGCGTGGGCGTTCACATAAGCCACTTCCGACGGATCGATGCCGGCATCACGGATCGCGTTGCCCATGGCCAGGGCGGCCCCGGCCCCGTCCTCGGACGGCGCGGTCATGTGGTAGGCGTCGTCGCTCATGCCGTAGCCGATCAGCTCACCGTAGATGGTGGCGCCACGGGCCTTGGCGCGCTCGTATTCCTCCAGCACCACGGCGCCGGCGCCGTCGGCGAGCACGAAGCCGTCCCGGTCCCGGTCCCAGGGCCGGCTGGCGGCGGTGGGATCGTCGTTACGGGTGGACAGTGCCCGGGCGGCGGCGAAACCGCCCATGCCCAGCGGCGTGGAGCCCTTCTCGGCGCCGCCGGCGACCATCACGTCGGCGGTGCCCAGCTGGATCTGCTGGGCGGCGAAGCCGATGTTGTGGGTGCCGGTGGTGCAGGCCGTCACGGTGGCGAAGTTGGGGCCCTTGAAGCCGTACATGATGGCCAGGTTACCGGCGATCATGTTGATAATGGTGCTGGGCACGAAAAACGGCGACAGCTTGCGCGGCCCGGAATCCATCAGCTTCTGGTGGTTTTCCTCGATGTTGGTCAACCCGCCGATGCCGGAGCCGATGGCGACGCCGATGCGTTCACCGTTTTCCTTATCCATTTCCAGGCCGGCGTCACGCAGGGCCTGAATCGCCGCCACCATGCCGTACTGCACGAAGACATCCATCTTGCGCGCTTCCTTGCCGGACAAATATTCGTCCATGGCAAAGTCCGGCACCAGCCCGGCGAACTTGGTGGAGAAGTTCTCCGTGTCGAAATGGTCGATCCGGCGAATACCGCTACGACCGGCCAGAATGCCCTCCCAGGTACTGGCCACGTCGGTGCCCAGAGGGCTCAACATTCCCAGACCGGTTATCACTACTCGACGTCGTGTCACCCGTTCTCCTCCCAAAAAAAACCGCAAGCCCGGAGAGCCTGCGGTTTTTTTACTGACGTTGCGTTGGCTGTGACCGAATCAGCTGTGCGACTTGATGTAATCCACGGCAGCTTGAACGGTGCTGATCTTTTCAGCCTCTTCGTCCGGAATTTCGGTTTCGAATTCTTCCTCGAGAGCCATTACCAGCTCGACGGTGTCCAGTGAATCGGCACCCAGGTCTTCGACGAAGGAGGCGGCGGGCTTAACGTCTTCCGGTTTAACGCCCAGTTGCTCAACGATGATCTTCTGGACCCGTTCTTCGATGCTGCTCATGATGTTATTACTCTCCTGTTGATGGTGTGCAAGCACCTATGAGCGGCTATTCTAGGTGAACGCTGTTCGCGCTTGCAAGCCGCTCTCGGTACTGGTTTTCGCGGATTAGTTTCCAAATGTTTGAGCGCCTGCGAGAAGCGCCCTTACGCCGTGGCTAAGCGCAGCTTAGCGGTTTTCCGCAGCGATGTCTCAACCCGTGAACATCCCGCCGTTCACATGCACCGTGGTGCCGGTCACATAACCGCCGCCCTCGCTGGCCAGCCAGCCCACGGCGCTGGCCACTTCGGCCGGGGATCCCAGGCGTCCCAGCGGTATTTCGCTGAGCAGCGCTTCACGCTGCGCCTCGGGCAGGCCGTCGGTCATATCGGTCTGGATAAAGCCCGGCGCCACCGAATTCACGGTGATGTTGCGCGACCCCAGCTCCCGCGCCAGGGCCCGCGTGAAGCCTTCCACGCCCCCTTTGGCGGCGGCGTAGTTGGCCTGGCCGGCGTTGCCCATGGTACCGACCACGGAGCTGATGTTGATCACCCGGCCCCAGCGGGCCTTGGTCATGCCCTTCAGGCACGCCTTGGTGACCCGGTACAGCGAATTCAGGTTGGTGTTGATCACATCCTGCCACTCATCCGCCTTCATGCGCAGCATGAGGTTGTCGCGGGTGATGCCGGCGTTGTTGACCAGCACCAGCGGCGGGCCGTATTCGGCGCTCAGCGCCTTGAGGCCCTCGGCCACGGAGTCGTCGTCGGCGACGTTGAGCACCACGCCGGCGCCCTGCTCGCCGAGCGCTTCGGAGATGGCGGCGGCGCCTTTCTCGCTGGTGGCGGTGCCGACCACGAACCAGCCGGCGCCGGCCAGCTCGGCGGCGATCGCCCGGCCGATGCCACGGGTGGCCCCGGTGACCAGCGCTACTTTTCTGTCCTCGCTCATAAGGTTCTCCTCAGGCGCCGGTGAGCGCGTTCTGAAAGGCGGCATCGTTTTCCAGGGGCTTGGCGTCCAGGCCCCGGTCGATGCGCTTGGTGAGGCCGCACAACACTTTGCCGGGCCCGCACTCGTAAAGCGTGGAGACGCCGTCGGCGGCCAGCGCGCGCACCGTTTCCGACCAGCGTACCGGCGAGTGCAGCTGGCGCACCAGCGCGCCGCGGATGCTGTCCGGGTCGGACTCCGCGCTCACGTCCACGTTATTGATCACCGGCAGCTCCGGCGCGAAGAATTTGGTGCTTTGCAACTGCTCGGCCAGTTTGTCCGCCGCCGGGCGCATCAGCGCGCAGTGGGACGGCACGCTCACCGGCAGCGCCATGGCGCGCTTGGCGCCGGCGGCCTTGCACGCCTCGATGGCGCGCTCCACGGCGCTCACCTGGCCGGCGATCACCACCTGGCCCGGCGCATTGAAGTTGACGGCTTCCACCACCTCGCCCTGGGCGGCGTCGGCGCAGGCCTGGCGGACCTGGTCGTCGTCCAGGCCCAGAATCGCGGCCATGCGGCCCTCGCCGTCGGCCACGGCGGCCTGCATCAGCTCGCCGCGCCGGCGCACCAGGCGCACGGCGTCGCCCAGGGTGATCACCCCGGCGCAGGTGAGCGCGGTGTATTCGCCCAGGCTGTGGCCGGCGAGCCGGTCGGGACGGGCGCCGCCGGCCTGCTCCCAGAGCTTCCACAGCGCCACACCGGCGGTGAGCAGCAGCGGCTGGGTGTTTTCGGTGCTGTTGAGGGCCTCTTCCGGGCCTTCCTGCGCCAGCTGCCAGAGATCCAGATCCAGGGCGCCGGAGGCCTCCTGGAACGCCTGGCGCACCGGAACGCGCTCGGCGAAATCGGCCAGCATACCCAGGCTCTGGGAACCCTGACCGGGAAAGACGAAAGCGGTTTTCGACATGCGTTTGCCTCTTTGATGTCGCTCGAGCCGGGAGTATGCCGCCTGCGGGCGCGGCTGTCCGCCCGACCCTGAAACAAATTGTGAATGCGCGGCCGCCGCGCCCCGGGAAAACCTAGGAGGCGTCCGCCGGGGCGAGAGCGTCGCGGATCAGCGCCGGCACGTTGCGCTCGGCTTCGAGAACCGCCACTTCCAGGGCGCTGACAAAGCCTTCCACGCCGGTGCCGCCGTGGCTTTTCACCACGATACCGTTCAGCCCCACCAGGCTGGCGCCGTTGTAACGCTCCGGGTCCAGACGGTGCTTGAGCCCGCGCAGCAGCGGCAGCGCGAACAGGCCGCTGAGCTTGCGCAGCAGGGAACGGCCCGCCTCTTCGCGGATCATGCCGCCGATCATGGAGGCGGCGCCTTCCATGGTTTTCAGCGACACATTGCCGACAAAGCCGTCACAGACCACCACGTCCACGTCGCCAACGAAGATGCCGTTACCCTCGACGAAACCGGCGTAGTTCAGATCGGCGGCCTGCTGCATCAGGGTGGCGGCTTCCTTGATCTGCTCGTTGCCCTTGATGTCCTCCTCGCCGATGTTCAGCAGCGCCACCCGCGGCGCGCTCAACCCGTCCACGGCGCGCACCACGGCCTGCCCCATCAGGGCGAACTGCAGCAGGTGCTTGGGTTCGGAATCCACATTGGCGCCCAGATCGAGCATGTGGCAGTGCCCTTTGGCGGTGGGGATGGCGGTGCAGATGGCGGGCCGGTCGACGCCCGGCAGGGTTTTGAGAACGAAGCGGCTGACCGCCATCAGGGCACCGGTGTTGCCGGCGCTGACCGCCGCCAGGGCGCGTCCTTCCTTAACCTGGTTGATGGCCACCCGCATGGAGGAGTCTTTCTTCTGGCGCAGTGCCACGGCGACCGGGTCGTCCATGGCCACCACTTCCGACGCCGGGGTCAGGGCGAGGCGCGGGTGATCGTCGAGTTTTTCTTTCTTCAGGGCCGCGGCGAGGGCGGACGGCTCGCCCACCATGATCACATGCAGATCGGGGTGGCGGGCCAGTATCCGGGCCACGGCGGGCACGGTCACGGGCAGACCGTGATCGCCGCCCATGGCGTCCACGGCCAGGGTCACAACCGCTGACATGGCAAATTTCCTGCTTGGCGAAGCGACGGCCATGATACGAGTTCGATCCGGCCGTGGATAGAGAAACGGGAGCCCTGAAGGCTCCCGTTACACAGTCGTCCTGTTGTCACCGTCGGGCGGCGTACCGTCAGGCGGCGCACCGCCCGCGGCAAACGGACTTACTCTTCTTCGTCGTCCAGTTCCGCGGTGCGCAGCACCTGGCGGCCGCGGTACATGCCGTCCGGAGAGATGTGGTGACGGCGGTGCACTTCACCGGTGCTCGCGTCTTCGGTGATAGCGGGCGCGGTCAGCGCATCGTGGGAACGACGCATGCCACGCTTGGAACGGGTTTTGCGACTCTTCTGAACAGCCATTTGTTGCTCCTCGGCGTATTACTTGCGGCGGCCCTTGAGACGGGCCAGCACGGCAAACGGATTATCCGGATCGGACTGATTGTCATCCTGGTCGCCCGGATCCCCAGCGCTCTGGGGCGGCGGATCGGGGCACTGATCGTGAAGCGCCACCAGCGGCATCGCCAGCAGCAGCTCTTCTTCCACCAGTTCCGCCAGCGTCATGCGCTCCTCGGTAACCAGCAATGGATCCAGGTCGGCGGGCAATGCCTTGGCCTGCTCTTCGCTCCACACCAACATCAGATCGACGTCGGCGGCGACTTCCTGTTGCACCGGCTCCAGACAACGCTGGCACACCAGAACCAGAGAAGTCTCCACCCGGCCCTGAACGCGCCGGCGGCCGTCCTCGTCCCGGCCAAAGGCCAGGCTCACCCGGACCGGCTGGTCCAGACTCTCGCGATATTCCCGCAGTCTGGGGAGGTCCCCGACCCGGGCTTCGCCTTCGACGACGCGTTCCTGGTCCGCGAACTTCCTCGGTTCCAGATACGGTGGCAGTTGCCCTGAAAACATAAGCGCGCAATTCTAGGCGCGGGCCCGCGTCCTGTCAAAGCGAAAATACACCCGCGACGCCCGGCTTAACTGTCTGAGAAAGCTGGTTTTTTCGTGCACCGGATCGGGGCCGTGGGTACACTCCCGACCCGCAACCACCCGCCACCGACCAGGAGACCGCCATGACCGACCAGCCACAGCCTTTGATTCTGGCCTCCTCGTCGCCGTTCCGCCGCGAGCTGCTGGGCAAGCTGCGTCTGTCATTCCAGCATCACAGCCCGGACATCGACGAGCGCGCCCGGCCCGGCGAAACGCCCACGGAGCTGGTGCTGCGCCTGGCGCGGGACAAGGCCGCCGCCCTCGCCGACGCACACCCGGACGCCCTGATCATCGGCTCCGACCAGGTGGCGGTGATCGACGGCGACGTGCTCGGCAAGCCCGGCGATCACGACACCGCCGTGGCCCAGCTGCGCCGCGCCAGCGGCCGCACCGTGCAGTTCCTCACCGGGCTGTGCCTGCTGAACAGCGCCACCGGCCGCCACCAGAGCGGCTGCGAGCGCTTCACCGTGCACTTCCGCCGGCTGCGCGACTCGCAGATCGAGCGCTACATCGAGCTCGAGCAACCCCTCAACTGCGCCGGCAGCTTCAAGTCCGAGGGTCTGGGCATCGTGCTGTTCAAGGCGCTGGAAGGCCGCGATCCCAACGCCCTGGTCGGCCTGCCGCTTATAATGCTCACTGACTTCCTGACCGCCGAGGGCGTCGCCCTACCCTAGCGCAGCGTGGGCGCGCCGCCTTCCAGGCCCAGGGTCTGGCCGATGCCGTTGCCGATTGAGGTGCCGAAGCGCTTCAGGAAGCGGTCCACCGGCGAGCGGGTGACGGTGTAGTCCACCATTTCCTCCAGGCCGGCCACGTCGCGGGCCACCTGCCCCGGGCTTTTCAGGCCGTCGATCAGCCCCAGCTCGAGAGCGCGCTCACCGGTCCAGAACAGGCCGGAAAACAGCTCCGGGTTCTCGTCCACTTTCAAGCGGTCGCCACGGCCGTCCTTCACCGCGCCGATAAACTGCTGGTGGATCTCGTTGAGCATGGTCTGCACGTGCTCGCGGTCGGACTCGCGCACCGGCGAGAACGGGTCGAGCAGCGCCTTATTCTCGCCGGCGGTGTACACGCGGCGCTCCACGCCCAGCTTCTCGGCGGCTTCCTGCACCCCGAAGCTGGCCATGATCACGCCGATGGAGCCGACGATGCTGGCCGGGTCGGCGTAGATCTGGTCGGCGGCGGCGGCGATGTAATAGGCGCCGGAGGCGCCCATATCGGTGATCGCCGCGTACAGCTTCTTATCCGGGTATTCGGCGCGCAGCCGCTGGATTTCGTTGAACACGAAGTTCGACTGCACCGGCGAACCGCCCGGGCTGTTGACGCGCAGCAGCACCGCTTCGGCGTTCTCCGCCTCGAAGGCGTCGCGCAGCCCGCGGCTGATCAGATCGGCGCTGGCTTCGGAATCCGCCATGATCACGCCGTTCAGGTCGACCACCGCCACGTGGGGCTCGGCCACCGCCATGGCGTCCCCGGAGCGGCTGCCGGTCATCATGAACAGCAGCGCGAACAGATAGATAAAGGTCAGGCTCTTGAAGAAGATGCCCCAGCGGCGGGTCTTGCGCTGTTCCGCCTGGGCCTGGCCGAGCAGCTTCTCGAGCAGCTTCCACTCTTTACTGGTGGGGCCGCTGTTCGCCGGGCTGTTGTTGTCGGACTCCATCTACACTGTCTCCTCGAAGTGTGTTTCGCAGTCCACGCCGAGTAACGGCAGCAACTGCGGTAAAGCATCGATCACCGCCAGCGGGTGAAAGTTCATCAAACGGTCCACCGGATGGGCGCCGTAACTCACCGCCACCCGGTCGACACCGGCGTCGCGCGCCATCTGCAGATCAAAGGACGTATCCCCGACCACCAGCGCCCGCTCCGGCGCCACGCCCAGTTCGGTCAATAACTCCGTGACCATGGCCGGGTGCGGCTTGGAATGGGTCTCGTCGGCGCAGCGGGAGGCATCGAAACTGTCGCCCAGCCCACTGCTCGCCCACACCCGGTCCAGCCCCTTGCGGCTCTTGCCGGTGGCCACCGCCAGGCGCAATCCGGCGGCGCGCAGCGCCGCCAGCGTCTCGCGGGCGCCCGGGTAGAGCCGGCTGGGGCTCGCCTCGGCGGCCACGAAATGCACCGCGTAACGCTCGCGCATGCGCTCCAGATCCCGGTCGCCGATGCCCGGGTAAAGGGTGCGCAGCGCTTCCGGCAGACCCAGCCCGATGATCTCGCGCACGGCGTCGTCCTCCAACACTGGCAGACAAAGATCGGCGCCGGCCTGGTGCATGCAGGCAATGATACGCCCGGTGGAGTCCATCACCGTGCCGTCCCAGTCGAAAATCACCAATTGGTAGGCCATCAGCGTTTATCCGACCGCAGCGCCGCCAGGATGGCCTCGAAATCCTCGTCCAGCGGCGCGTTGACCTTGATGGTTTCGCCGCTCTGCGGGTGGCGGAACACCAGCGACCGGGCGTGCAGACACAGGCGGCGGTGCCCGAGCGCTTCCAGCCGCGCGTCGCCCTTGCGGCTGCCGTATTTATCGTCGCCGAGAATCGGGAAGCCGCCGAACTGGCTGTGCACCCGGATCTGATGGGTGCGGCCGGTACCCAGGCGCGCCTCCACCAGGGCGGCGTCGCCGAACCGCTCCACCAGCGTGAAATCGGTCACCGAGGCCTTGCCCTCGCGGGACACCCGCACCATCCGCTCGTTGCCCTGGGTGATCTTCAGCAGGGGCGCTTCCATGCGCCGCTCGCTGCCTTTAAACCCCTGGCACAGCAGCCAGTAGCGCTTCTCCACCCCGCCCTGCTGCATCAATTTCTGCAGGCGCCGCAAAAAGCCCCGGTGGCGGGCGACCATGATGCAGCCGCTGGTGTCCCGGTCGAGCCGGTGCACCAGCTCCAGGTTGCGCTCTTCCGGGTAGAGCACCCGCAGCGCCTCGATCAGCCCCAGGCTGACCCCGCTGCCGCCGTGCACCGCCAGCCCGGCGGGCTTATTAAAGATGAAGATTTGATCGTCCTCGTAGAGCAGCGCCCGCGCCAGCCGCTCGGCCAGCCCGCCGCTGACCACCGGCGGCGCCTGGGACTCGCTGGTGCGCACCGGCGGAACGCGCACCACGTCGTCCACGGCCAGGCGGGTGGTCTGCTTGGCGCGCTTCTTGTTCACCCGCACCTCGCCGGATCGGATAATCCGATAGATGCGCGAACGGGGCACACCCTTGAGGTGGGTGATCAGGAAATTATCAAGGCGTTGGCCGTCACGGCCTTCATCGATGGTAACGAAAGTGACGCGATCGGCGGCGGGGGTATCTGACATGCGGCGATTCTAGCCAAGCGGGCGCGGCTCCGCCAGCGGTGTCGGTGTTCACGGCGCGCTCATGCCTCGCCCATCTATCTGATTGATCAGACTGTGATTTTACTGGTATAGTCAGCCGTCGGCCCGGGCTGGCCAACGGCGACGCGCAGCGACCATTCGCCGTCGGTACACCAAAACCCGCCAGCCCGCCCGACAAGAATCGAACGGGCCCGAAAGGCCCCGACGCTGCAGCCAATCCCCCGGCGGCAACACAACTCCCCGGCGGATTACCGACAACCAACACCAGGTGGTCTGCGGCACAGGTCGAAGACATAGCCGGGCTGCCGGCGAGCAGCGCCAATAGCGCCCCTTGCCGACACCCCAACCGGTACACAGACGGTAAAGTTTACCCGGCACGGCGCGTTTGACGCGCCGGGCACAGCGTAACGCGGATAGAGGGGCCAAGGCCCCGCCAGCAACGCCAACGGCACAACTTCACAAGCCCGGAGAGGAACAGGAAAGGTAGAAGACAGGCAGATTACCAACGTCGTCCGAGCGCCCAGCGCCGCCACGCGTGAGCATTGCCTGCTCGCCACTCTTCCGCCTCCCCACCAGGGTAAGAGGTCTGATACCGGTATTGATACCGGCCCGCTGCATGCCGCCACGAACCTTGTGGTAGCACAACAATGAAACGAATGTTAATCAACGCCAGCCATCCGGAAGAAGTCCGGGTGGCGCTGGTGGATGGCCAGAGACTTTATGATCTGGACATCGAGCATCGCACCCGCGAACAGAAAAAAGCCAACATCTATAAAGGCAAGATCACCCGCATCGAGCCGTCCCTGGAAGCCGCCTTCGTGGATTTCGGCGCCGAGCGTCACGGTTTCCTGCCCCTCAAGGAAATTTCCCGCCAGTACTTCCAGAAAGACCCCAAGGACATCCAGGGCCGCATCAATATCAAGGATGTGATCAAGGAAGGTCAGGAAATCATCATTCAGGTGGACAAAGAGGAGCGCGGTAACAAAGGCGCCGCGCTCACCACCTTTATCAGCCTGGCCGGCCGCTACCTGGTGCTGATGCCCAACAACCCGCGCGCCGGCGGCATTTCCCGCCGCATCGAGGGCGAGGAGCGCCAGCAGCTCAAGGAAGCCCTGGGCAGCCTGGACATCCCCGACGAAATGGGCGTGATCGTGCGCACCGCCGGCCTGGGCCGCGGCGCCGAGGAACTGCAGTGGGACCTCAACTACCTGCTCAAGCTGTGGGGCTCGATCGCCGAGGCGTCGGAAACCCGTAAAGCGCCCTTCCTGGTGTACCAGGAATCCAACGTCATCATCCGCGCGATCCGCGATTACCTGCGCAAGGACATCGGCGAAGTCCTGATCGATTCCGAAAAGGTCTACAACGAGGCCCAGGCGTTCGTGCAGCAGGTGATGACCGATTTTCAGCACAAGCTGAAGCTGTATAACGACGACACGCCGCTGTTCTCCCGTTACCAGATCGAGTCGCAGATCGAGACCGCCTTCGAACGTGAAGTGAAGCTGCCCTCCGGCGGCTCCATCGTCATCGATCCCACCGAAGCGCTGGTGTCCATCGACATCAACTCCTCGCGCGCCACCAAGGGCGCCGACATCGAGGAAACCGCGCTGCAGACCAATCTGGAAGCGGCGGAAGAGATCGCCCGCCAGCTGCGCCTGCGCGACATCGGCGGCCTGATCGTGGTCGATTTCATCGACATGGGCCCGGCGCGCAATCAACGCGAAGTGGAAAACCGCATGCGCGACGCGCTGGAAGCGGACCGTGCCCGTATTCAACTGGGCCGTATCTCCCGCTTCGGCCTGCTGGAACTGTCCCGCCAGCGGCTGCGCCCCAGCCTCGGCGAGACGTCCAGCATCGTGTGCCCGCGCTGTGACGGCCTGGGCCATATCCGCGACGTGAAATCCCTGGCCTTGAGCATCCTCCGCCTGATCGAGGAAGAGGTAATGAAGGAGCGCACCGGGGAGATCCAGGCCCAGGTGCCGGTGGCCGTGGCCACCTACCTGCTCAACGAGAAGCGCCCGGTACTGCGGGAAATCGAAAGCATCCACAAAGTGCGCGTGCTGATTATCCCCAACCCCAACCTGGAAACCCCGCACTTCCAGGTCGAGCGCATTCGCGACGACCAGACCAAGGCCCAGGTGAGCCACGAGCTGGAGCTGCTGGAAGGCCAGCAGGACCCGGCCACCCTGTCCGCCCAGGACACCGAAATCAAAACCCAGGAGCCGGCGGTGAAGCTGGTGGCGCCGGACACCGCGCCGCCGCCGCCCAAACCGCAGCCGGAGCCGAAACCGGAAGCCGCCGCCGCCAAGGCGCCCTCCAAGAAGCCCGCCACCGCGCCGAAGCCGCCGCTGGAGCCGGGTCTGCTGGCCCGTTTCTTCACCTGGCTGGCGGCGCTGTTCAGCGCCTCCGAGGACGAGAAACAGCAGCTTGACGGCAAGCGCGACGGCCAGCGCGGCAACCGCCAGAACCGGGACGGCAAAGCCGACGCCCGGGGCAACAACAACCGTGGCGGTGATAACCGCCGTGGCGGCCGCCGCAACGGCGGCAACCGCAACCGGAACGCCGACGGCGATAACCGGGGCGGCGACGGTCGTGGTGGCGATAACCGTGGCGAGAACCGCAAGGACGACAACCAGGACGGCAAGAGCGAAGGCGGCAACCGCCGTGGCGGCCGCAACCGTCGTGGCGGCCGTGGCGGCAACCGGGGCGGTGACAACCGCAACGGCGACAACCGTGGTGCCGACAACCGAAGCGACGACCAGAAAAGCGCCGACAGCGGTAAGCCGGAGTCCAAGCAGGACAATAAGCAGGACGCCAAGCCGGATAACAAAGGCGAGTCCAAAGGTGGCGCCGGCAAAGGCCCGCGCAAGGACGACGGCCCCAAAGCCCAGCGCCGCACCGACAGCAAGGACGACCGTCCCCTGCGCGAGCGCCAGCGTCCCGGCGCCCAGGACAAAGCGGCCCAGGATAAAGGCGCCCAGAGTGACGACCAGACCACCGCCGGCGGCCCGCCGCCGCGCATGACGTCCGAGGACAACACCCCCGGTCGTGATCAGGAGCGTGGTGACAGCCGTCCGCCCAAGGCCAAACTGGTGCCCGCCGAAGAGCACGGCGAACCGAAAACCGCCGCCGCCAAGCCGAGCGCGGAACAGGCCACCGAGGCTCAGGCGCCCCAGGCCGCCGCCGCCCGTCAGGAAGAGCAGCCCAAGGCCGCCGCGCCGGCGCCCTCTGCCGAGGCCCCTTCAGCCAAAGCGCAGAAGCCCGCCAGTCAGGAAGCGCCGTCAGCTAAGCCGGAAGAGCCCTCAGCCAAAACGGAGGAGCCCTCAGCCAAAGCTGAAGAGCCTTCAGCGAAGGTGGAAGAGCCTTCAGCGAAGGTGGAAGAGCCCTCAGCCAAGGCGGAACAACCGTCAGCGAAAGCAGACGAGCCCTCGGCTAAAGCAGAGGAGTCCCCGGCTAAGGTAGAGGAGCCTTCAACTAAGGCAGAAACCCCTTCAGCCAAAGAGGAAGAGCCTTCCGCCAAGGTAGAGGAGCCTTCAGCCGAGGTAGAAAAGCCTTCAGCCAAGCCGGAAGAACCTTCAGCAAAAGCCGAAGAAGCTCCGGCCAAAGAAGCGTCTTCAGCTAAAGCGGAAGAGCCTTCAGCAAAAGCGGAAGAGCCCTCGGCGAAGACAGAAGAGCCTTCAGCAAAAGCGGAAGAGCCCTCAGCCAAGGCTGAACAGCCGGCGAAAGCGGAAGAACCCTCAGCCAAGGCTGAGGAGCCCGCGGCGAAAGCGGAAGAGCCTTCACCCAAGGCGGAGGAGTCTTCTTCCGAGCAGGCGCCTTCAACGGCAGCGGATCAGGTCCGCCGTGCCGGCAACGACCCGCGTGACCGCAAACCGGGCCAGCCGGTACCGCAGCCGGAACGCCAACCCGCCGCCAAACCCGCACCGGCCGCCGAACAAGCGCCGGCCAAGGCGGAGACCGGCGAAGCGGAACAGCCGGCCACCCCGGCGTTCAGCAAGCCGGTGGCGCCGGAGCGTCCGGCCGGGCGCGCCAGCAATGACCCGCGCCTGCGCCGCCGTCAGCAACAGGCGGAACAAGCCGCCCGGGAAAATTCCGGCGACGGCAACCCCGGTGCCTGATCGGTCCACCCGACGGTCACACCAATAAAAAAACCGCCCTTCGGGGCGGTTTTTTTATGTGCCGTCGGAATACTTGAAGGCCCGGCGGCGCGTGTCGATGGCGCCCATGAGGTCGTCGAGGGCCAGGTAGAGGCACGGCACCACGAACAGAATCAGCGCGGTGGCGAACACGATGCCGAAGCCCAGGGACACCGCCATGGGGATCAGGTAAGCGGCCTGCAGGGAGGTTTCGAAGATGATCGGCATCAGCCCGGCGAAGGTGGTCATGGTGGTGAGAAGAATCGGCCGGAAGCGGCGCAGGCCCGCTTCATAGACCGCCCGGGCGGCGCCCAGCCGGTGCCGCTGGCGGTTGGCGTAGTCGACCATGATCAGCGAATCGTTCACCACCACCCCGGCCAGGGCGATGATGCCCATGAAGCTGACCAGGGACAGGTCCATGCCCAGCAGAATGTGGCCGAGCACCGCGCCCACGGCGCCGAACGGAATCGCCAGCATCACCACCAGCGGCTGCAGGTAGCTGCCGAACGCCACCGCCAGCAGCGCGAAGATCACGCCCAGTGCCAGGGCGAAGCCGCCCCACAGCGCCGAGGTGGATTCGCGCATGTCCGCCTGGCCGCCCTGGAAGGTCCAGGTCAGGCCCGGGTAATCGGCGCGCAGTTGCGGCAGCAGCTCGTCGCGGACCACGGCGAGCACCTGGCTGGTGGCGCTTTTCGGCAGCACGTCGGTGCCCACGGTGATCACCCGGCGCCCGTCGCGGCGGTCGATGGAGCGGAACGACTCGCTGATGGTGACGCTGGCCACGTCGGTCAGCGGCACTTCGCCGCCCTCCGGCAGCTGCACCACGAAGGTGTCCAGGTAACGCAGGTCCTGACGCTCCTCTTCCGGCAGCCGCACGCGGATTTCGTTTTCGTTGATGCCGCGCAGTTGTCGCAGCGCGATGGCGCCGTAAAACGCATCCCGCAGCTGCCGGCCCACCTCGGCGCCGGTGAGGCCCAGGGCGTCCGCCTGCGGCGTCAGGCTGACGTCGAACTGCGGTTTACCGGTGGTGTAGCTGTCGTTGACGTTGCGGGTCTGGGACAGGCCTTTCATGGCGTTCAGCAGGCGCTCGCTGGCCTTGGCGAGCACGTCGATATCGGTATGGCTGAGGTCCACGCTGATATCGTCGCGCCAGGACCCGGGGCCCTGCTCCGCCTCGAAGGTGATCTGATCGACGCCCTTGAAATCACCGATCTGGTCCCGCCACAGCTCGACGATCTGCTGCACCGTCATGTCCCGTTCGTGTTCCGGCTTTAACACCAGCTCCACGTCGATTTTCTGCTCGCCGCGCACGTTGGTCTTGATGCCCTCGGCGTTGCGTGCCAGATCGTTTTCCTCGAACAGCCGCTCGGTTTCCCGGGTCAGCGCCAGGGCCAGCTCACCGGCCTGGCGCGGCGTGGTGCCCACCGGCAGACGGATGCCCGCTTCGATCTCGTCCGCCGGCACTTCCGGCATCATGATCATGCCCATGTGGTCGCTACCGGCGTAGGCGCCCACCACCAGCATCAGGGTCAGAGCGGCGCTCAGGATCACGTAGCGATAGCGCAGCGCCCGGTCCAGCAGCGGCCGGTAGCCGCGCTCCACCAGCGTCTGGAAATAGCCGGAGAAGCGGCGCTGCACGCGGTGCAGGGCGCGCCCGTAGACGGTCACCGTACCCTTGCCGCTGTGCGCCAGGTGGGCCGGCAGAATGAACAGCGCTTCGAACAGCGAGATCGCCAGCACCACGATCACCACCGCCCCCAGCGGCCACCAGAAATTACCGGTGACGCCGGGCATGAACAGCAGCGGCATGAAGGCGACGATGTTGGTGAGAATACTAAAGGTGACCGGCCCGGCGATATCACGGGCGCCCTGCACCGCCGCGTCCATGAAACTCATGCCCTGCTCGCGGTACTCGTAGATGTTCTCGCCCACCACGATGGCGTCGTCCACCACGATGCCCAGCACCATCAGGAAGCCGAACATGGAGATCATGTTCACGCTCACGCCCATGGCCGGCAGGAACAGCACCCCGCCGACGAAGGACACGGTCATGCCCATCATGATCCAGAACGCCAGCCGGTACTCCAGGAACAGGCTGAGAATCACCAGCACGATCACCATCGCCAGGATGCCGTTCTTCAGCAGCATGTCCATGCGGCTTTCAAACTGCTCGGCGCGGTTGCTGTCGATGCGCACTTGAACCGGGTCGGGCAAGGTGGTCTTGAGTTCCGCCATCACCCCTTCCACCGCCGCGGCGATGTCCAGCGGCGACTGGCTGCCGGTGCGGAAGATCTCGATCTCCACCGACGGCTGGCCGTTGAAACGGGAGTGGAAACCGGTGTCCTCGAAGCCGTCGCGCACCGTGGCGATGTCGCCCAGGGTCACCACCGCGCCGGAATCCGCGCGGCTCACCACGATGCGGGAAAACTCGTCAGCCCACTGCTTGCGCTCTTTCAGGCGCAGCAGAATCTCGCCGTTGTCGGTGGCCAGATTGCCGGCGGGCACGTCGCGGCTGGACTGCTCGATGATCGACGCCACCTGGTCCAGGGTCAGGTCGTACTCGCGCAGCGTGGCCTGGGAAATTTCCACGCTGGTCAGGTAATCGGGCACGTCGCTGATGTCCGCCCGGGTCACCGCGGACTCGCTGAGCAGGCGGTTGCGCACCTGCTCGCCGAGCTGGCGCAGGGTCCAGATGTCCACTTCGCCGTACAGCACCAGCTCCATCACATCGCGGGTGCGCGCCTGCAGGCGCACGCGCGGCTCTTCCGCCTGGTCCGGGAAGGTGCGCACCCGGTCCACCGCCTGTTCGATGTCCTGCAGCGCCTGCATCCGGTTGGCGCCGGCCACCAGCTCCAGCTGAATCACGCCGCTGCCTTCGCGGGCCGTGGACACCATTTCCTCGATGCTCTCGACGCCCTGCACCGCCTCTTCCACCGGCATCAACACGCCCTGCTCCACCTCCTCGGGCGCGGCGCCGGGGTAGGTCACCTCCACTTCGACAACGTCGAGCTGGGCTTCCGGGAAGATCTCTTTCTGGACCTGCACCGCCATCCACAGGCCGCCGCCGAGCAGCAGAATCATCAGCAGGTTGGCGGCGATGCTGTTGCGCGCCATCCACTCGATCGGGCCCACCCAGCCCTGGCGGCGCGGCGCGCTCATTCCATGGTCTCCGCGCCGGCGGCGTCCTCGAGACGAAGGGCGGCGCCGTCCACCACCGTGGCCAGATCGGTGGCCACCACCTGATCGCCCTGGTCGAGCCCGTCGCTGAGGTAGACGTAGTCATTGTCACGCAGCAGCACGGTGACGTCGCGGATATCCAGGGCGCCGTCCTCCATCACCCAGACCGTGTCCTCGCGGCGCAGCAGATCGCGGTCCAGACGCACCACGTCGTCCAGCGCCCGGCCTTCGATGGCGGTGCGCACGAAGGCGCCGAGAATCAGACTCGGCGCGCCGGCCTCCGACTGCAACGCCAGCGGGTCCTCGACGCTGACCAGCACCCGCGCCAGGCGGGCGTTGGCGTCCAGCTCGCCGACCAGCCGCTGCAGGCGGCCCTGGCGGCTCCGTGACGGCCCCCAGGCGGCCTCGTGGCGCAGGGTGACGGGCGCGCCCTGCTCGCCGTCCTCTTCGGCGAAGCGCAGCCAGCGCAGTTGCGACAGCGGTACGCTGGCCGACACCCAGTAACGGTCCGTGGCCACCAGCCGGGCCAGGCTGTCGCCGGTGCTCACCTGGGAGCCGGTGGCCACGTCGCGGGACAGGATCTGGGCGTCGAAGGGCGCGCTGATACGGGTACGCTGGAGATCCAGTTCGGCGCGACGCAGGGCCGCCTCGGCGAAATCCACCCGGGCACGGGCCTGCTTCAACTGCGGCTGGCGCAGCACCAGGTGCCGGTTGCCCTCGTCCAGCTCTTCACCCAGCAATTCGAAATCCTGTTCGGCCACCGCCTGGCGGCCCTGCTCCAGTTCCAGATCGGCGCGCGCCTGCGCCAGCTCACTGCGCCGTTGCCGCAGCGCGGCCTGGTAATCCGCCGGATCGATGCGCAACAGGGCGGTGCCCTCGGCCACCCGGCCGCCGGGCTCGAATGCCTCGGCCAGCTCGATGACACGGCCGCTGACGCGCGGCTGCAGGGTCACTTCCCGGGCCGGCACCACCCGGCCCATCACTTCAATCACCGGGGTGAAGCGGCCCCGTTCGGCGCTGCGTACCTCCACCAGCATGGCGGTTTCCCGCGCCACATCGCCGCGCGTGGCGGTGGGCTCGGTCTTGAAGATCAGCACCATCAGCGCCACGCCGGCGAGCAGGATCAGCACCGACACCAGCGCCGTCTTGCCGCGCCCGGCCCGCCCGCTCTCCGGGCGCGCGGCCTGGTCGTCCACCGTGTTGCTCTGCGTTTTCTTCCTCTTCGGGCACCGGGAAACCGCCGGCCAGCGCCCGGTACAGGGCCACCCGGAACGCCAGCAGCTCCTGGCGGGCGGTGATCAGGGTGCGGCGCAGTTCCTGGCGTTCCTGGAGCGCGCTCAGCACCTCCAGGTAGCCGACCGCGCCGTTAACGTACTGAATGCGCAATTGCCGGTAGGCGCTGTCCGCCAGTGCCAGCTGCTCGCGCAGGCTCTCCATGCGCCGCTGCTGCTGGCGCTCCTGAACCAGGGCGTCCTCCACTTCCTGGAACGCCACCAGCGTCGCCTGCCCGTACTCATACAGCCGTTGCTCGCGCAGCGAACGGAAGCGGCGCGCCTCGGCGCGGCGCTGGCCGCCGTCGATCAGCGGCAACACCAGGTTGCCGGCCAGGGTCGCCAGCCAGTCGTCGAACAGGGCCTCGCTGTCCGTGGTTTCATTGCTCAGCGACGCGGACAGGGTCAAACGGGGAAACCGCTCGGCCACCGCCGAGGCCAGGTCCGCGTCCGCCGCCTGCAATTGGAAATAGGCCTGCCGGAGATCCGGCCGGCGCCGCACCAGTTCCGCCGGCACGCCGGTGGCGGGCAGCGGCGGCAACGCCGGCAGGGTGCCGTCGTCGGGGAACACCACCCCCTTGGGCGGCTCGCCCAGCAGCACCGCCAACTGGTGCTCGATCACCCGGGTGCGGGCCTGCACGGTGAGCAATTGCTCGCGGGACGCTTCCACCAGCTGGCGCTGGCGCAGCACGTCGGCGCTGGCGCTTTCGCCGATGCCGAAACGGGCACGGATCAGCGACAGCACGTCCCGGTTGGTGTCCAGTTGGGCGCTCGCCAGCTCCTGCTGGGTGCGCTGGGTGAGCAGTTCGAACCAGGTGTTGGCCACCTCGGCGGCCAGGGACAGCGCGGCGGCCTGGTAGTCGGCGCCACTGGCCGCCACGCGGAAGGCTTCGGCGTCGGCCTCGGCGCGCACCCGGCCCCACAGATCCAGTTCGTACTCCGCCGCCAGCCCGGCGCTGAACAGATCGGTCTCACTGTCGCCGTCGTCGCGGCGCTCGGCGCCGGCGCGCGCCTCCAGGCTGGGGAACAGACCCGCTTCCTGGCGTGCCCGCACCGCGCGGGCCTGGTTGAGGCGCTCATAGGCGGCCTGCAGATCCAGGTTGGCGCCCAGGGCGCGGTCCACCAGACGGTTGAGGGCGGCATCGTCGAAGGCCACCCACCACTGCTGCGGGGCGGCGGCCTCGCCGGAACGGGAAAACAGCTCCGGCGTGGCCACCGGCGGCGACGACGATGGCGGCTGGCCGGCGCAGGCGGCCAGCGCCAGCAGCAGCGCGGACAGAACGGCGGCACGCGCCCTGGACCAGGAAACTACCAAGGGGTGCATGAACAGAGGACAATCCTGATTTCTTATCGGTTCCGCCGTGGCGGCAAGGCCGGTTCAGGCTAACAGGCGCGCCCCGTGAGAACCACTGGCGCCCGGCGGCAAAACACAAAGCTTACACCCTGGCGGGTCAGCGTCAGGGCAACGCCACCGGCTCCTGTTCCAGCGTCACGCCGAAACGGGCCAGCACGTCCTCGCGCACGGCGGCGGCCAGCGCCAGCACGTCGTCGGCGCGGGCGCCGCCGTGGTTGACCAGCACCAGGGCCTGGTCCCGGTGCATGCCCACCGGCCCCAGCCGGCGGCCTTTCCAGCCGGCGTCCTCGATCAGCCAGCCGGCGGCCAGCTTGGCACCGTCCGGGTGCGGGAAGGACACCAGCTTCGGATAGTCGGCTTTCAGCCGTGCCAGCTCCGCCGCGCTGACCACCGGATTCTTGAAAAAGCTGCCGGCGTTGGGCAGCACCGCCGGGTCGGGCAGCTTGCTTTGCCGCAGTTCGATCACCGCCGCCCGCACCGTGGCCGGGGCCAGGGTGCGCGGGTCCTGGCCGGCGAAGCGCTCGGCCAGGCCGCCGTAGTCCACCCGGCGGGCGCCATGGCGGTGCAGCCGCAGGGTGATGCCGGTGATGATGAATTCGCCCCGTCGGCGGCTCTTGAACAGGCTGTCGCGGTAGTCGAATTCGCACTGATCGGCGCGAAAGCGCCCTGCCCGGCCGTCGGCCACCGCCACGGTGTCCACGCTTTCCAGGCAATCGGCCAGCTCCACGCCGTAGGCGCCGATGTTCTGAAACGGGGCGGCGCCGGCGGTGCCGGGAATCAGGGACAGGTTTTCCAGGCCGCCCCAGCCGCGCGCCACAGTGTCCGCCACCAGCCGGTCCCAGACCACGCCGGCGCCGACGCGCACCCGCACCTGATCCGCGCTCTCATCCAGGTAGTCGATGCCGTCGAACGCGGGGATCACCGTGAGGCCCGGCAGGTCGCCGCGCAGCACCACGTTGCTGCCCTCGCCAAGCACGTAGAGCGGCTCGCCCGGGTCGCGCCCGGCCAGCAGTTCGCCCAGCGCGGCCACGTCCGTGGGCCGCGCCAGCCGTCGGGCCCGGGCCGGCAGCGCCAGGGTGTTGGCGCCGCTCAGGTCGGCGTCGTGTTCGATCACAGCCGCTCCCGCAACCGCGCCAGCCACAGGTCACTGGCGCGCTCCACCAGATTGAGCACGTGGCCGAAACCGTCCTCGTCGCCGTAGTAGGGGTCCGGCACTTCACCGGGGCCGTCATCGCCGAGCACATCCAGGAAGCGCGCCAGTACCAGCCCCTCGCGGGCGACGCCCGGGCCCGGGTCGAGCGCGCGCAGGTCGGCCAGGTTGCTGTTGTCCATGGCCAGGATGTAATCGAAGTGGCGGAAGTCCTCGGCGCTCACCTGGCGGGCGCGCAGGTCGTCCATCGGGTAGCCGCGCTCGGCGGCGGCGGCGCTGGCGCGACGGTCCGGCGGCCGGCCGATGTGCCAGTCGCCGGTGCCGGCGCTCTCGATGCGAAGCCGGTCGCTCAGGCCGGCGTCCCGCACCCGCTGGCGGAACACCGCTTCGGCGGTGGGCGAGCGGCAGATGTTGCCCAGACACACAAACAGTATCGACAGCGACGTCATCCCCGGTTTTCCTCCGCTCGCAGGTGGCGGCGCATGCGCTGCAGATCCATGTCCGTGTCGACCCCGCCGGGCACCGGCTCGCGGGCCGGCGCCACATGGATGGCGACGCCGTTGGCCAGGGCCCGCAATTGCTCCAGGGATTCGTGCATTTCCATGGAGGCCGGCTCCCAGCTCACGAACTGGTGCAGAAAGCCGACCCGATAGGCATAGATACCGATATGACGCCACCAGTAGCCCGGGTCCATATCGATATCGTGCGGGTTCGGTTGCTGGCTGAAGGCATCGCGATGCCAGGGGATCGGCGCCCGCGAGAAATACAGGGCGCGCCCGTTGCAGTCGAACACCACCTTGCAGACGTTGGGGTTGAACAGATCGATGCCGCGCTCGATGGGCTCGCACAGGGTGGCCATGCGGCACTCCGGGTGGGCGGCCAGGTTCTCCGCCACCTGGTCGATCACGGCGGGCGGGATCAGCGGCTCGTCGCCCTGCACATTGACCACGATGTCGTCATCGGCCAGGCCCAGCTGCTCGGCCACTTCCTGCAGCCGGTCCGTGCCGGAGGGATGATCGGCGCGGGTCATCACCACCTCGCACTGGTCGCCCACGGCGTCGCGGACGCGCTCGTCGTCGGTGGCCACCAGCACCCGCGTGGCGCCGCTTTTAGCGCAGCGTTCCGCCACCCGGGCCACCATCGGCCGGCCGGCCAGATCCGCCAACGGTTTTCCCGGCAGGCGCGAAGACGCGTACCGCGCCGGCACTACCACATAGAAACTCATAGCTGTCCTTACTGAGGCTGCGATTGCAATGCACGATCAATCATGGCGTCCAGGGTGGCCGGCGGCAAATTGGCGTGCACCGGCAGCATCCACAGGCGCGGATCGTCGAAATCACGGCATTTTACCGCATCTTTTTCGGTCATGATCACCGGCCGGCCGTCGGCGAAGTCCAGGTCCGCGGCGGTGAAGCCATGATGGTCGGCGAAGGCGTGCGGGGTGACCGCCAGGCCGAGCAGCGCCAGGGTGCGGAAAAAGCGCTCCGGGTTGCCGATGCCGGCGACGCCGTGCACCGCCCCGTAACGCTCGCGGAACGCCGCCGCGTCCAGGGTCTCGCCGTCGCGCAGCCGCACCAGATCGCCGGGCACCAGATGCATGGTGGTGGCGCCGGGCCAGGCGCCGCCGTTGGCGACCAGGAAATCCACCTGGGAAAGGCGGGACGCCGGCTCGCGCAGCGGGCCGGCCGGCAGGCAGCGTTGATTGCCGAGGCCGCGGCGGGCGTCGATCACCACCACCTCGCTGGAGCGCGGCAACGCATAGTGCTGCAGGCCGTCGTCGCTGATCACCAGGTCCGGCTGGAACTCCGTGACCGCCCGCCGCAGGGCGCGGTCTCGCTGAGGGTCCAGCACCACCGGCACCGCCGCGCGGCGCGCGATCAGCAGCGGTTCGTCGCCCACTTCACGGGGGTCGTCGTGCAACGCCACGACGCGTGGGTAGGCGTCCGCCCGGCCGCCATAGCCCCGGGAGATCACCACCGGGTTCAGGCCGCGCTCCCGGGCACGCCGGGCCAGGGCAATCACCAGCGGCGTTTTGCCGGTGCCGCCCACCGCCACGTTACCGACCACCAGCACCGGCACCGGCGGCCGCTCGGCGCGCCGCCGGAAGCGGCGCAGCCGGCGGCCGGCCACGCGCCCCACCAGCCAGCCCAGCGGGCGCAGCGGCGTCAGCCAGCCGCTGCCTTCGTACCAGCCGCGCTCTACGCGGCGGCGCCAATCAACCATGGCCGTTGTCGGCGAAGTCCATTTTGTAGAGCTGGGTGTAGAGTCCATTCTTTTCCAACAATTCGCTATGGGTGCCCTGCTCGATCAGCTGCCCCTGGTCCAGCACCAGAATGCGGTCCGCTTTCTCGATGGTGGACAGCCGATGGGCGATCACCAGGGTGGTGCGCCCTTCCATAAGACGCTCCAGCGCCTGTTGGATGTGGTGCTCCGACTCCGTGTCCAGGGCGCTGGTGGCCTCGTCGAGAATCAGAATCGGCGCGTCCTTGAGCAGCGCCCGCGCGATGGCGATGCGCTGGCGCTGGCCGCCGGAAAGCTGGGCGCCATCCTGGCCCACCTCGGTGTCCAGGCCGTGTTCCAGGCCCTGGATGAAGTCCCAGGCGTAGGCGTTGCGGGCGGCCTGTTCCACCTGGGCGTCGTCGGCGTCACGCATCTCGCCGTAGGCGATGTTATGGCGCACGGTGTCGTTAAACAGCACCACTTTCTGGCTGACCATGGCGATCTGACGGCGCAGATGGGCCAGCTTGTAGTCCGGCAACGGCACGCCGTCGAGCAGCACCTGACCCTGATCCGGGTCGAAGAAGCGCGGCAGCATCGCTGAAATGGTGCTCTTGCCCGCGCCCGAGCGGCCGATCAGCGCCACCGTCTCGCCGCTGTTGACCTTGAGACTGAGGTTGCGCAGCACCGGTTGTGCCGGGTCATAGCCGAAGGTGACGTCGCGGAATTCGATGTTGCCGTCGGTGCGCGGCAGGTCCTGGTCGCCTTCGTCCCGCTCTTCCGGGCGGTCCATCAGCTCGAACAACGAGGCCGCGCCGGTGACGCCACGCTGGATTTTCACGTTCACGTCGGTGAGCTGCTTGAGCGGCTTCTGGATCATCCCGGCGGCGGCGATGTAGGACAGGAAGCCGCCCACGGTCAGCGCTTCGCCCATCATCGTGATGTACAGATAGGTGACCGCGCCGATCGCCACCGACACGAACAGCTGCACGATCACCGTGGAGCCGATCTTGCTGGCGTTGAGTTTGGTGTTCTGACGGGCGAAGCGGCGGCTCACGGAATGAAAGCGGTCGGCCTCCAGCTTCTGGCCGCCGAAGATCTTCACCGCCTGGTTGCCCTCGATGGCTTCGCCGAGAAACTGGGTGATATTGCCCATGGAGCCCTGGATACGGCGGCTGATATGCCGGAAACGCTTGCTGGTGAGGTTCACCACCAGGCCCACCAGGGGCGCGGCGATCAGCAGGATCAGCGTCAGCTTCCAATTCTGATACAGCAGGAAGGTGAGCAGCCCGATCACGGTAAGGCCCTCGCGCAGCATCACGATCAAGGCGTCGGTGCCGGCGCTGGTGATCTGCTGGGCGTCGAAGATGATCTTCGACATGATCCGCCCGGAGGCGTTGTTGTTGTACTCCGCCTGCGGCAGACGCAGCACATGGCCGAACACGTCGTTGCGCAGCCGGTAGACGATTTCCTGGGCCACCCAGGTCATCGAATAACTGCCCATGAACTGGCCGAGCCCCTGGGCCAGCGCGATAAAGAACGGCGCGATGGAGACGATCACCACGCGGTGCGGTTCCGGGTTGACCACGGTCTCGCCCAGGTAGCCGGCCAGTTGCGCGGCGCCGGCCTGGGTGGCGGCGTAGATGGCGTAGCCGATGACACTGGCGAACAGGATCAGGGCGTGGGGCTTTACGTACGACAGCAGACGTTTGTACGTCTGCCAGGCATCATCCGGTAGTTGGCTCATTGGCCCTCTTCGTCGGCTTCACGGGTGGTCAGCGACAGCTTATCAAAGCCCAGCTGACCGGCCACATCCATCACCCGCACCACCGCCTGATAGCTGGCGTTGGCGTCGGCGGTGATGATCATCGGCAAGGCGGCTTTGTCCTGCCCCAGCCGGAGCAGCGCCGAACGCAGGCCCGCTTCACTGTTGTCGGTGAGTTTTTCACCGTTGATCAGATATTCCCCGAGCGGCGAGACCAGCACCTCCACCGCCTGCGCCGGGCTCTCCGGCGGCATGCCCTGCGCTTCCGGCAGGGTCAGTGAAAGCTGAGTCTCACGGGTAAAGGTGGTGGACACCATGAAAAAGATCAGTAGCAGGAACACCACGTCGATCAGCGGCGTCAGGTTGACGCTGATCTCTTCCTGGCGGGGGCGCGGGAACTTCACGTTTTCTCTCCAGGAGTCTGCCCCGGAGTCGCCTCCCGCTCACCGTGGACCAGGTCGACCAGGTGCACGGCGCTCTGCTCCATGCCCACGGTGATTTCCTCCACCCGGCGCACGAAAAAGCGATGGAAGAAGATCGCCGGGATCGCCACCACCAGACCGGCGGCGGTGGTCAGCAGGGCCTGGGAGATCCCCCCGGCCAGCTGCGCCGCGTCGCCGGTGCCGTGCATCATGATCGCGGCGAACACGTCGATCATGCCGATCACCGTACCCAGCAGCCCGAGCAGCGGCGCGATGGCCGCGATCGAACCCAGCGTGGAGAGGTACTTCTCCAGGTCGTGGACCACGCCGGTGGCCTCCTCCTGGATGCTTTCCTTCATGATGTCGCGGCCGTGGCGGGCATTGGCCAGCCCGGTGGCGAGAATCCGCCCCAGCGGCGACTCCTCGCGCAGCGTCTTGAGCCGCTGGGCGTTCAACTGGCCCTTTTTCAGCCAGCCGCGCACCTGCGGCAAGGTGCCCGGCGGCGCCAGCTTGTTCGGACGCAGAGTCCAGAAACGCTCACCGACGATGGCCAGCGCCACCACCGAGCTGATCAGGATCGGGAGCATCATCCAGCCCCCGGACTGCACAAGATCCTGCACGTTGCGATCCCCTTTTCACAGTTCCGGCTCGCGGTGCCAGGGCCGACCATGGGCCCGGCGCCACTTTGTTATAAGCGCGGCATTATCAGGGCCGCCCAGGCGAAACACAATCATGCCGGTCCGGTCGGTGCGCAGAAGCGTGACGCCGGCCGCTTCCAGCCGCTCGACCACGTCCGGGTCGGGATGGTCGAAGCGGTTGGCGTAGCCCATCGAGGCCACCGCCCAGCGCGGCGATACGGCCCGCAACCAGGCGGTTGACGAGGAGGAGTCGCTGCCGTGATGGGCAAGCTGCAGCACCGTCGCCGGAGCCACCCGCCCCAGCAGCCGGTATTCCACCTGTTTGGGGATGTCGCCGGTCAGCAGCGCACTGGCGCCCAGGGCGTCCACCCGCAGCACGCAGCTGGCGGCATTGCCCTGGTACGACCCGTCCGGCGGCCACAGCACCTCGAAGCGCACGCCGTCGAACCGCCATTGCTGCCCGGCCCGGCACGGTCGCGCCCCGTCCACCCGGTCGGGCTCGCCGCTCAGCAGGCGCCCGGTGTGCTCCAGATCCGCCAGGCCGCCGGCGTGGTCGCCGTCACCGTGGCTGACAATGGTGAGGTCCGGGGTCAGCCCATGGCGCCGCAGCCAGGGCAGCAACACGCTTTTCGCCGCCGACCCGCCGGCCCAGCCCGGCCCCAGGTCGTAAAGCACCAGGTGGCGCTGGGTACGCAGCGCCAGCGCCTGCCCCTGCCCCACCTCGAAAACGATCAGATCCAGCTGGCCCCGGGCCGGCGGCTCGGCGCCGGGCAACCACCAGGGCAGTAACCCCAACAGCAACAACCGGCGCGGCCAGGGCCAGGCCGGTAACAGCCACAGCAACGCCGACCCCAGCAGCGCCAGACCGGCCCAACCGGGTGCCGGCGCCAGCGGCGGCGACGGCAGCCCGTGCAGGCCCTCCATCATCAGCACCGAGGCCTCCACGCCGGTGGCCGCCGCCAGCAGGATGGCGGGCACGTCCAGCGCCACGCCCAGCAGCGCCGCGGGCACCACCAGCAGGCTGAACAACGGCACCAGCAACAGATTCGCCAACGGGCTCAGCCACGCCCAGGTATCGAACAACCAGGCCCCCAGCACCGCCATCAGCAGGGGCAGGCTGACCATCACCGGCCGGCGGCCGCCGTCGATCAGCAGCAGGATCACCGCCACCGCCGTGAACGACAACCACAGCCCGGCGGATAACGCCGCCAGCGGCTGCACCAGCAGCACCGCCAGCAACGCCAGCCCGAGCACGCTGCCCGCCGCCGGCCGCGCCCGGCGCAGCCGGCAGGCGGCCAGCACCGCCACCATGATCAGGGCGCGCTGGGTGGGCAGCGCGAAGCCCGCCAGCGCCGCATAGCCGAGCGCCCCGGCCAGCGCCGGGGCCCAGGCCCACTGCTGCAGGCTGAAGCGCCGCGCCGGCGGGCACGCAAGCCACAGCAGCGGCGCCAGCAGCCAGCGCCCCAGCCCCCACAGCAGGCCGGTGACCAGCGTCAGGTGCAGGCCTGAAATCGCCAGCAGGTGGGCGGTGCCCAGGTCCTGGAACAGCCGCCATAGCGGTGGCTCCAGACCACGGCGGTCGCCGGTGACCAGCGCCGGAATCACCGCGGCACCCGCGGGACTGGCGGACAGCTGCTCCCTGACGCGCTGGGAAAGACCGGCACGGCGGGCGTCCAGGCTGTCAGGCCGCCCCCGCTGGCGGATCACCGCCGTGAGCACGCCACGGGCGTCGATGCGGTCGGCGAGATCGAAACGGGCACGGTCCGGCCCGGTCTGGTTGTACCAGCCGTGGGGAAAGAAGAGGCGCACCTTGCCGCGCAGCCGGTCGCCGGCCTCCAGCGCCGGCAGCGGCGCCCAGGCCGTGACCCGCACCCGGTGGCGGCCCGGCCAGGGCCGCTCGTCGACGGCCAGGCGCAGGTCCAGAATCATCCGCTGGCGGCGCAGGGTCTCGCCGAAGCGGCGGCGCGTGTCCGTGACCGGCAGCCCCACCACCCGGGCTTCCACGGTCAGCGGGGTGCCGTTCAGATACTCCGGCAGCCGGCGATCCAGCCCCTGCTCCAGGGCCAGCAGCCCGTGGGCCCAGGACAAGGCCAGCAGCAGGCACCAGCCGCGCCCGCGCGGCAGCGCCACCGCCAGCACCGCGAGCGCCGCCAGGGGCCACCAGAGGCCGCTCCAGACCGCCGCGATCATCGCCGCAGGGGAAAACCAGTATCGCATCCTTGCTCACCGGGTTGTTATGATCACGCTTCCATATCACGGCGCGGCGTCACCATCACAGGTCGATGTAGGCGTACGCCGCCCGGGTCGGCATAATAGCGCCCGTCTTCCAGGGACCTTGCAGTTTCACATGCCCAAACATTTGTTCCGCAAATACCTGCCCTCGCCGGATCGCCTCAAAGGACACAAATCCCTGAGCTTCCTGGGAGAGGTATTGTCGGACCCCAACCTCTGGCACATAAACCGCCACTCCCTGGCCGGGGCCGCCTTTATCGGCGTGTTCACCGGGCTGCTGCCGATTCCCCTGCAAATGGGCCTGGCCGCCCTGCTGGCGGTGCGCTTCCATTGCAACCTGCCGCTTTCGGTAATGCTGGTGTGGATTTCCAACCCGGTCACCTATGTGCCGATCTTTTATTTCACCTACCGGGTGGGCGCCTGGATGACCGGGCTCACGCCCAGCTCCGACCACGCCATCAATGTCGCCTGGTTCGTGGAGCAGCTGGTGCCGTTGTGGATCGGCTCGCTGACCTGCGCGCTGATCGCCGGTCTGGCTTCCTATTTCACCGTCAAACTGTTCTGGCGGCTGGCGGTGGTGCGCAGTTGGAATCTTCGTGCCCGCCGCCGGCAGCGGCAGCAGTAACGCGCTGATCACTACAGCCTAACGGCGACGGCGCCGCCGGCCTGTCAGCCAGCGGCGATAATCCGGGAAGGAAAAAACGGAAGGTGTTGTGCGCCGGCGGCTCAGGCCACCGGATGCAGCAGGCCGTCGTGCAACTCGTGGCGGCTCTGGCAGCGGCCCGCGAAGTGATGGTCGTGGGTGACCACCAGGAAGGCGGTGCCCAGGCGCTGGTTGAGCTCCAGCATCAGGTCCTGCACCTGGTCGGCGGTGCGCTCGTCCAGGTTACCGGTGGGCTCGTCAGCCATCACCAGCGCCGGGTCGGTCACCAGGGCGCGGGCGATCGCCACCCGCTGCCGCTCGCCGCCGCTCAACTGCGCCGGTTTGTGCTCGGCGCGCGGCGCCAGGCCCACCTGATCCAGCAAACGCTCGGCGCGCTGCGCGGCTTCCCCCGGCTTGAGGCCACGGATCAGCAACGGCATGGCCACGTTCTCCCGGGCGGTGAACTCCGGCAGCAGATGGTGGAACTGGTACACGAAGCCCAGATAATGATTGCGCAGCCGCCCCAGCGCCCGGTCATTGAGACCGGCCAGCGGCTGGCCGCCGATCTGCACGGTGCCCTCGCTGGGCACGTCCAGCCCGCCCAGCAGGTTGAGCAGCGTGGATTTGCCCGACCCGGAGGTGCCGATAATGGCGGCGATGTCGCCCCGGCGGA
>Ga0114899_1000380_pt1 | contig 32548 bp, 25 predicted proteins | sample MalvireepMed_215_FD_83497 | JGI IMG/M metagenome (GOLD analysis project Ga0114899, IMG submission 83497) | Marine viral communities from the Global Malaspina Expedition - Malaspina viral metaG DeepMed_215 | ecosystem: Environmental > Aquatic > Marine > Oceanic | place: Mediterranean Sea...
AGAAATAACAGTATATTTTGCATTATGGGGGTGTAAAAATACCCATGGATATTTTTTTAGTCGAGTTGTAGTTTTGTTTTTTTCACTGGGTAATAATTGATTTGTTTCTGTATTATTTGTTGTATTTGTTTGCTTTTCTGGGTTGTAAACTAAAGTCGCATCAATATTAAAAGCACTGCCGCTATTTGCAAAAATAAATAAGGAAAAGATTAAATAACTAAAAAATAGTTTAAGCTTCTTTAGTTTAAAATTGAATTTGATTAAGAGTCTAGTCAAGATTCGTTACGCTAGGGAAAATAAGAGGCGCTTCAATTTGTTTATTATCGAAGTAAACTATATTATTTTCTAAAGTTAAGCGACATGTTAACAACCAGTTCGCTACTTGAGGATAGAGTTGATGCTCCAACTTTTGAATTTTCGGTACTATTTCACTTATATTAGTAGGATGAGTTAATTTTATTTTTGATTGTGCAACGACAGGTCCGCCGTCTAATTCCTCAGTTACAAAATGAACACTTACTCCGTGAAATTTGTCTTCATTCTCTAAAGCATTTCTGTGTGTATTTAATCCAGGGTACTTAGGTAAAAGAGAAGGGTGGATATTCAGTAATCTGGATTTAAATTTACACACAAATTCAGCGGTCAATATACGCATAAAGCCAGCTAAAATAACTAAATCAGGTTCAAGTGATTTAATTTCTTCCGCCATTGAATTATCAAATTCTAATCGTGAAGGATACTTTCTATGATCAATTACTAGCGTTTTAATGCCAGCATTTTTAGCTCTAGTTAAACCATAAGCATCTGGTTTATTGCTCAATACTGCGACAATTTTGCCGCCAAGTTGAGCGTTTTGCTGAGCGTCTATTAAAGCTTGTAAGTTAGATCCATTTCCAGAGATCAAAACAACAACTCGTTTTTCGCTCATTTCTGTGATGCCTGATTAATATAAATTAACTAGAGCTAGTATAGTTTAAATAAAACGAACTTGCTGATCGCCGTCAGTAGCAGTAATCTCACCAATATGCCAAGCATTTTCGCCTGCTTGGTTTAGTAGCGAAAGTGACTCTTCTAGTTGATCTTCAGAAACAACTAAAACCATTCCTACCCCACAATTAAATGTGCGATACATTTCCATTGCTTCTACATTGCCATTTTGCTGGAGCCATTTGAATATCTCAGGTAACTCCCAACTATTTTGATTAATTTGAGCGCAAGCATTTTTAGGAATAACACGCGGAATATTTTCTAATAAACCACCACCAGTGATATGAGATAAAGCTTTAAGGTTTACTTCTTTCGCTAGCGCTAAAACAGAATTAACATAAATTTTAGTCGGGGTTAATAGTGTTTCTGCTAGTGTTTGACCATTAAAGTCTTGTTGAAGATCAGCACCAGATACTTCAATAATCTTACGGATCAAAGAATATCCATTTGAATGAGGGCCACTAGAAGCCAACCCAATTAACTGATCACCTGCTTGAACTTGGGTACCATCAATTACATTTGCTTTTTCGACAATACCAACGCAGAATCCCGCTAAGTCATAGTCTTCACCTTCGTACATACCGGGCATTTCTGCAGTCTCGCCGCCAATTAAAGAACAGTTAGATTGCTTACACCCTTCACCAATACCAGTAACAACACTAGCAGCAGTATCAATATCTAGTTTTCCTGTGGCGTAATAATCAAGGAAAAATAATGGTTCAGCTCCCTGAACAATTAAATCGTTTACACACATGGCAACTAAATCAATACCAACTTTATCGTGAATTCCAGCATCTATAGCCAGTCGTAATTTGGTCCCAACGCCATCAGTTCCTGACACAAGCACCGGTTCTTTGTATCCGGTAGGTAATTCAAACATAGCGCCAAAACCGCCAAGGTTAGATACAACTTCAGGTCGTCGTGTCGCTTTAGCTACACTTTTTATACGATCAACAAGTTGATTTCCGGCTTCAATATCAACGCCTGCGTCTTTATAACTAAGTGATTTTGATGTGTTTGATGACATATTAAAGGGTCTCGATTCAAGGTATTTATATGGGCGCTATTCTACCACGCCTATTCATGAGATCGAGTCTTTTTACTAGATCATTCTGTCAAATGACTAATTGAAAATGAAATAGATTAACTTGCTTTCCGCTCTAAAGATACTAACGCTTCATTTATCGCGTATTCATTAAATGATGGATCTTGGCGTTCAATTTCATATGGACCAGTCCAATCTTCAGGCGGGGGAGAGTCTACGGGTATTAATGTTTTCCAGCCACTGAAGTCTAACTCTTCTATTTCACCATCAAAATATTGAATTTCGATACTTTGTTCGTCGTAGTCAATTGCGACCACTTCGAATAGTGAATCGCTAATCATGGGTCGATACCAGCGTCCTATTTCAGCCGAAACTTGTCCAGACATCATGGTTTTTTACCTCCGCTATTCATTGCGTTACAAACTAATGATCGTTCATAAATGAAGGTTTTCAAAGGATTGTTTTGTTTAAAGCAGCTATTTTATTAGAGCTTTTCTCTATTAATATGATTAATTGCTTGACAGATTAGAAGCTAAAAAAGGCACATCAAAAAATGTGCCTAGGAGGAGCAAAGCGCTAACCTAACATGAATTAATTAATTTTGAGCAATCTGAGACAAAGACGGCTTAACAAAATTTAGGCTGACTTTTCGCGCCAATGCATGTCGATCAGAACTGTCTTGAAGACTATATCCTTGTGCTTCGCCATGTGCATAACTTGTTAATCTGTTTGGATTTATTCCAGAATTTTCAAATGCAGCTTTCACTGATTCAATTCGTTTTTTAGACAGTTCAACATTATCTGATTGAAGACCTACCGGATCGGCATATCCGTCGAGCTTTAAAATGAGTTGTGGGTATTTATTTAATATTTTCGCAACTTCCTTTATATTTTGCTCATAGTTATCAGTTAAGCTTGATGAGTTTGTGGTGAACATCAGGTTGAGTGTGAGCCCCTCAGTTAACCAGTCTGTTTCTCGCTTCATAGCATTTACAGATTCATACTTAAAATTCTGTTGTATTACCTTTATCTCTCGAGTTAATTCAATTGCTTTATCATTGGAAGTAGCTAATTCTTGTTTTGTCTGCTCTAGTTGTCGGCTATCTTTAACGCCACCACCAACAAACGCGCCAAAAGCAGCACCAATAACAAATCCAACCGGTCCAGCTAAAGCAGCACCAGTCACCGCGCCGGATACTACACCAATATTTTCTTCTTTACTCGACTCTGCTCTTGCAACACCAGTATTTAAAACGCAAGTGCTAATTAATGCTGTAATAACGATTGCCTTTTTCATAATATTCTTCCTTTTGTGATTTGTTTAAATTATCTAAATATCGATTAATAAAATTTGGGTGTTAACCTTCCATGGTGTTTAGGTTGTCCTTAAGTCTACTTGGTCATATTTATCCAAATGAATGGTGGCTGCTTTATAACCTATCTCATTTGGATGAGTTCATTAAACCTTAACAATTGGGCTAATTATTTAGTCAATTAAGGTAAGGCGCAGACAGAATATGGCGAAAATATGGCAATTGTTTTTGTTCTGACAGATAGACTAGAAGAAGACTGATTGTTTCAGTTAGTATTAGTTCATTAATTATTATTTTAATAAAGGTGTACTAATGGCTAAAAGAATTGCATTGGTTGAAGACGAAGCTGCTATTAGAGAAAATTATGCTGCATCGTTACGTAAACAAGGTTACGAGGTATTAACCTATGAAACCAAATCAGATGCAATGCGGGCTTTTGAAACTCGTTTGCCAGATCTTGCTATTTTAGATGTTGGGTTAGCCGATCAACCTGAAGGAGGCTTTGAGTTATGTCGGTATTTACGCGCTCAGTCTGCAACTTTGCCAATCATCTTTTTAACTGCATTGGATAGTGAGTTTGATACTATCTCTGGACTACGCTTAGGCGCCGATGACTATTTAACAAAAGATATTAGCTTACCGCAAGTTTTGGTCAGAATCTCTGCTTTATTCAGGCGTATAGACGCATTAAGAAATGATCATAACGATGCTCAAGATCTAATTGAAGTCGGGCTGTTAAAAATGGATGTTGACCGGTTTACGGTATGTTGGGATCAACAACCAATTGAAACCACATTAACAGAGTTTTGGATTTTGCACGCACTGGTTAAAAGGCCAGGCCACGTAAAAAATAGAGAGCAATTAATGGAGGCGGCCAAAGCTGTGGTAGACGATAGTACTGTCACCTCCCATATTAAGCGCTTAAGAAAGAAGATACTGGTATTAGATAGTCATTTTGATTGTATAGAAACGGTATACGGAATGGGGTATCGGTGGAAATTTTGAAGGTTAACTTTTTAAACTGGTCCCTGAAAAGTAAATTTCTTGCGATTACTTTTTTGATTTTATTAATTCCATTGGCATCGATAGGTTTGCTTAAAGATGTTGAAAAGACACTTGTTACCAGTGCAAAAAATACTTTATTGCTGGCTTCAAATTTAATTAGCTTACAATTAAGTTTGAATCCTAATTGGTTTGAAGAAATTCAAATAGCTTCAGATAAAAAATTTATAGCCCCAGAGTTCTTTATATTTCCATTAAATCAGTCGGTCAAAGTTGATGGTTTTTTGGAGGAATGGCAATTAATTGAAAAATTCAGACAAGAATTTAGCCCAGACTCTACTGTTTCATCAGCACTAAACCGAATGGCACTATTATTGGGTTCATTTAATGGCTCTCTCTATGTTTCTTTAAAGGTCAACGATAATAATATTATTTATGCGAAATCTGGTGATGGCTATCGTTCCGATCAGTTAGTTATTACATTTAAAGACGAACAGAATAACCCAAGAAGAATATTAATTTCACCAACTAAACCTGGTCATACTTCCATTCAAAGGCATTCCGAAAATGCTATTGTCGTTGACTCTTCTTATACCGCTTACTGGGCAGAAACAGACAAAGGTTTTAACCTTGAAATTAAATTTCCACAAAACCTAAAGCCTAAAGAATTAAGAGTCACTCACTATAATATTGATCAACAAAAACAAAGCATTCATAAGAACAGGGTGACTTCGAGCAGCCAAGTTGATTTAAACCCATTAGTATGGCCGTCACAGAGTATTATTCAATTTATTGAAAAAATATCTCTTTCACAGGGGCAAAGACTATGGGTGCTTGATAAACAAGGACGTTCAATTGCTCGTAAAGGCAGTTTGGATGATTTTCAACATAGCGAAACAGGGGTTAGTGGGATCGCCGGTTGGATACTGTCTTCTAAAACTAAAACTTTATCAGACCAACGCAACGCCAGCACTAAGTTAAATTCAACAGTTGTTTATGATTCACTTAAAGGAAATGAAGCATCAATGATTGAGTCTGTTGGTAGCGAGAATCAACAGGTTGCTTTAGTTTCAACGCCTATATTGCTCAATAGCCAAGTGATTGGCGCAGTTTTTATTGAAGAGAATATGGCTCCAGTTCAATTAATGCGAGGAGAAAAATTTGGCGAATTATTTAATGTCCTTGTGATTTTATTAGTTGTAATCATTTTGCTTGTATTAGGGTATATATCCAAAATATCAACAAGAGTTACTCAATTAAAAATAAAAATAAATCGAGTTGTTGATGAGCAAGGCAGAATAAATACACCAATTGAAGTTGATTATGTAGATGGTGATGAAATAGACGAGCTCTCTAATGCTTTTGCTCAGATGAGTAATAAACTATACGATTATAACGACTATTTAGAACAGTTGGCAGCTCGGTTATCCCATGAAATTAGAACCCCAATTGCTATTGTTAGAAGCTCGCTCGATAACTTATTAATTAATACCAGCGATCAACAATCAAGAGAAACTATTCGAAGAGCGATGACAGGAACTCAAAGGCTTGGTGAAATTATTAGCCGAATGCGTCAGGCCAGCGGTGTTAAAAGTGCAATGCAAACCGCACAATTTGATCAAGTTGACTTTTGTGTAATGCTAAACCAGCTTGTTAATGGATTTAGTTCATCTTTTCCCGAATATCAATTTCGTTTTTATACCAACCAAAAATCGATAATCCACTCAGTATCAACCGATTTAATGGCGGAATTGCTCGACAAACTGCTATCAAATGCAATGGATTTTTCTGATGAAAATAGCGAGATCCTAATTGAGTTAATTAACACAAAGAGTCGACTGGTTTTGTCGGTAAGTAATAAAGGAAAAACTATCGCTAAAAAAGATTTAAAAAGAATATTTAAATCATTAATTTCAATTAGAGATAGCGCTACTGGAGACACGCCAAACTTAGGTTTAGGACTTTATGTTGTGCGCTTAATCGGTAACTTCCATCATGCAAAAGTGAAAGCAGAGAACATGAATGACAACTCCGGTGTTAAATTTAGTGTGATATGGAAGCAGTAATTCTCTTATCAGTTTTTCTTGAGAAAACGCATTTGAATTAGCTGTTTACTGTCAAATGCATTAGATAATTCACATCTACTCCCGGTGCTAATTTATAGTTTTTAGTTAAAGGGTTATAGTGCATACCTATAATATCTTGCACTTCAAGGTTCGCTCGGCGTGACCATCGAGTCATTTCATGGGGTTTTATAAATTTCTGATATTCATGTGTACCTTTTGGCAACATATTTAAAATATATTCTGCACCCACTATTGCAAAAGCAAAGGCTTTTGGGGTTCTGTTGATTGTTGAAAAGAAAACATGACCACCTGGTTTGACCAGTTTTGCACAAGCCGAAACTATTGATGCCGGATCTGGAACGTGCTCCATCATTTCCATACAAGTGACCACGTCAAACTCTGCCGGATGTTTTTCTGCCATATCTTCGACATTGGATAAAATATAATTAACTTCCTGACCCGACTCTAACTGATGTAATTTTGCAACTGAAAGCTGCGCTTCCCCCATATCGACACCAGTCACAAGGGCGCCTTTAGCAGCCATTGAATCAGAAAGAATACCGCCGCCACAGCCTATATCAATTATTTTTTTATTATTTAATCCTTCAGATTTTTTTTCAATATAATTTAAACGTAACGGATTGATTTCATGTAATGGTTTAAATTCACTTTCTAGATCCCACCAGCGTGAAGCAAGCTCTGAGAATTTTTTTATTTCTGCCGCGTCGACATTTTGTGTAGTGTTCATTTATTTTCCAGTGTTGAGACACAATTCTATACAGAGTAAAACTATTTAATTGTGTGTATTATTTTAGACTGCCACTGATTAGCATTTTGTAAAATCAAAGAAGTATTTAAAGTTAATAACTCTCTATTTTTCATCAATAATTTACCATTAACCCAAACATTGCTTACCTGGTCTCTTGAAGCTGAATAAACAACTTGAGATATGGGATTATAAACTGGTTGAGTTTCTATTTTATTTAAGTCAATAGCAATAAAATCAGCTAGTTTTCCGATTTCTAAAGAGCCGATATTATCTTGTAACCCAAGCGCTTTTGCCCCCCCCATAGTCGCTATATAAAGCGATTGATAAGCTGACATTGCAGTCGGGTCTGAATAATCTAATTTTGCTAATAATGCTGCAGAACGTGTTTCATCGATCATATCTAAGTCGTTATTACTGGCTGCTCCATCGGTACCTATTGCTAAATTAACACCAGCATCGATTAGCTGTTTCGTTGGACAAATACCACTGGCAAGTTTCATATTTGATTGTGGACAGTGAATAACATGGCTGCCTGACTCTGCTAACCATTCAATTTCCCCCTCATTAAGTTGCGTCATATGTACCGCGTTCAGTAACGGAGATAATAATCCAATTTCTTTTAGTCGAGTAAGAGGCCTAACCCCATGCTCTCTAGTAAACGAGTCAACTTCATAAGCTGTTTCATGTAAATGAATCTGAACGGGTAAGTTAAGTTCATAAGAAAAAGTAGCTAGTTTTTCTAGTGTTTCTTTTGAAACAGTGTAAGGCGCGTGAGGGGCAAAATTGAAATTAATGTTGTTGCTGTGTTTAAACTGATCAAATACATCCAGTCCTTTATCGATACAGTCTTGTGCATTTTGTGCCCAACTAGTTTCAAACTCAACAACTACTAGTCCAATACTAGCTCTAATTCCCGATTCTTGTACTGCCTTGGCAGCTTGATCGGGCATAAAATACATATCTTGAAAACAAGTTGTGCCTGAGCGTAGCATTTCGGCAATAGCGTGTTGAGTGCCTTGATAAACAAAAGTATCATCAACAAATTTTGCTTCAACTGGCCAAATCGCTTTTTCTAACCATTCGTTAAGTGGTAAGTCATCTGATAAGCCGCGCAATAAGTTCATTGCAGCATGACAATGACTATTAACAAAACCAGGCATTAATACATGACCATCTAAATTGGTTACTTTAGCGTCAGGGTAGCGAATTAAGGCGTCCGAAGTGGGTAAAATATCGAGAATTTCCTCCTTATCAATGACTAAAACGTTGTTTTCAAGCCAATGATTGGTTTGTGTCATTGGAATGATCCAGTCGGCAGTGATGATTTGAAGCGACATAATATTATTATTCTGCAGGAGGGGATTAAAAAAAACATATTTTACATTCTTTTTATTAAGGTCAAAAGAACTAACTGAATTATAGGGTAAGTTAATGCATATAATTGATTTTAAGGATTTTTTTAACTATACATAATTAACTATTCCTGATTCAAATTGTTCAATCATCCACTAATAAATAGGCGGTTTGTGTTAAATAAAAGATTATTTCACAGTTTAATTTTAATTACTTGCTTGAGCATTAACTCTGCATTTGCGGAAGACTTTGATGCTCTTGCATCACTGACTTTAGAAGAATTATTAAAAGTACAAGTCACCACAGCATCAAAATCTAAAACTAGTCTGCTGGATGTTTCTGCATCGGTTTCCGTTATTACCAAATATCAAATAAAAGCAAGCGGATGGCGTAGCCTTGCTGAAGTGATCAATTCTCAAGCTGGATTTTTTACTTTTAGTGATCACATTTATGACTTCGTGGTGAGTCGTGGAAGCTACCAGAGTAATGACCCAAACTCGAGGATATTACTTCTGCTCAACGGACATAGTATGGTAGAAAGTTTTGGTTATTTTAACGGGCAACTGGCTACAGTCGACCTTAATCATGTTGAAAGAATTGAAATAGTCCGTGGCCCAGGTTCTGTGTTGTATGGAACCAATGCGATGTATGCAGTGATCAACGTGATCACCAATAAAGAAATTAAACAAGATAATCATCAGATCACGTTAGAAGCAGGAGATCAGGGTCATAAAAAATTAGCCTATCAAGGGGGTTGGCGGTTACAAAAAGGTCAAGTTTCTTTGATGGCCAGCAGCTTGGAGCGAGATGAGTATTCTATTTATATCGATGAGTATATAGGCTCACCACATCCCAATGGCGGACTCATTGAGGCTGATACCAATCAGCGGGAGTTAGACAACCTGTTACTAGATTTTCAATGGGATAGCTGGCAGTTGTTAGCATATAGAAACCATCGTTCAAAGCGAGTTCCTACCGGTATTTTTGGCGGGCGATTGGAAAATAACAAGACTTTCTTCAGTGACACCAATGAATTTCTTGAAATTAAATATGACAAACAATTAACAGAGTTTAGCAATGTGAGTCTTCGGACATATTATGACAATTATGAATTTAAAGGACGGTTTTTTTATATTGTCGATCCAAGCTGGGCCATTGGACCACCTTATGAATCAGAGTTTAACCTGATAACTGACTCAAGCACTGGTATTGAAGCATTGTTTAATACCCGTAGTTCAGATGATCTACAGCTGGTTTATGGAATCGAGTATAAAAAATACGCCAATGTTGATTTTATCTATCGGTCAGAAAATGATCCACAACAGCTGTTAAATGAGCTTTTTCATTTCGACCCAGACGAAACAATTACTTCACTATTTTTGTCGTTGCAATATGATTATTCTAATGATTGGAGTTCTGAAGTCGGCTTTCGATATGATGATTATCAAAGTGTAGGCGGTGACTTAAGTTTACGTGCTTCACTTGGTTATGATTTTAGTAAAGGAGAGCGTTTAAAGTTTCTTTACGGTGAAGCATTCCGTGCGCCAAATAGTTGGGAATTAAATGGTGGCTTTTATTTAACTGGCAACAAGAATTTATCGCCTGAGGAGAGCGAAAGCTATGAGTTAATTTATCAGCGTAGTATTGAACCCAACTGGTTTTGGAATACTAGTATTTTTAGTTACCAGACAAGTAATAGCATTCGACAATCAAATGATGGGGTTAAATTTGTCAATACTAGAGGTGTAACAGCCAAAGGGCTAGAGTCTGAATTACGCTACTCGAAAAAGCGAACTAGCGCTTATATTAGCCTATCTTACGCGGATGTCAGTGATAGAGAGCTGAACCGAAGAGTTTCTTTTTCTGCAAAGACTATGGTCAAACTTGGATATAGCAAAGAATTATTCAATCAAGCGAGATTACATCTAGAAGTCGACTGGATTGGTGATAGATTACTCGCTGATCAATCTCAGGGTAAATTGCCAAGTTTTGCTGTCGCTAACCTGACCCTTTCGAATATCCAGTTGACTAATTCTAGCAATATCAGTTTCAGTATTAAGAATTTGTTAGACAAAAAATACCAACACCCTTCATTCTTGCCTGATCTGGCTAGTTTTAATGTAAATGCTAACTATCCTGTTTATGATATTCCTGCAGAGGGACGGAGTATATTATTAAACTGGCAATTTCATTGGTAAGTATATTTGAATGTAAGGCCGAATGTAGACTGATTTTTAACCAAAGACGCAACACAAATATCTTCCAGCGCAAACAATATTTTCAATTAATCCTCAAGCCAAATTAACTACCCTTTATTAGCCCTTTTCATGTTACAATTTCCGGCTTTATGGCGCTGTATTATCATACTAGCCCTGGTTGCTTTTTGACCAATAATTACAAGTGATAAATAAGTCAAAAAATATCATAAAATCAATAAGATAAGGGATACGTTTAATTTATGGGTGAATTTGCTAAAGAAGTCCTTCCGATTAATATTGAGGACGAGTTAAAGGTTTCCTATCTCGATTACGCAATGAGCGTAATTGTTGGTCGAGCACTGCCTGATGTGCGTGATGGTTTAAAACCAGTTCATCGACGCGTTTTATACGCGATGAACGTCCTTAGTAATGATTTCAACAAACCTTATAAAAAATCAGCCCGTGTTGTCGGTGATGTTATAGGTAAATACCATCCACACGGCGATACTGCTGTTTATGACACTATCGTACGTATGGCTCAGCCATTCTCACTCCGTTATATGCTAGTTGACGGCCAAGGTAATTTTGGTTCAGTTGATGGTGATTCAGCTGCTGCAATGCGTTATACAGAAATCCGAATGGATAAAATGGCTCACCATTTACTCGCCGATTTAGATAAAGAGACAGTCGATTGGGCTGAAAACTATGATGGTAGTGAAACTGAGCCCAAAGTTTTACCAACTCGAATTCCTAACTTATTGATAAATGGCTCTGCAGGTATAGCCGTTGGTATGGCAACCAACATTGCCCCGCATAATTTAAACGAAGTGGTTAACGCTTGTTTAGCCTTGATGGATGATCCTGATATGGATGTGGCCGATATCATGGAGCACATCCCAGGCCCAGACTTTCCTACTCAAGGCCTAATCAATGGTCGAGCAGGTATTGTTCAAGCATATACCACAGGTCGAGGACGTATCCATATACGCGCTCGTCATCATATTGAAACCGATGACAAAAATGGCAAAGAAACTATTGTTGTCACTGAGTTACCTTATCAGGTAAACAAAGCTCGATTAATCGAAAAAATTGCCGAGTTAGTTAAGGATAAAAAGATCGATGGTATTACCGCGCTACGTGACGAGTCAGATAAAGACGGAATGCGCATGGTGATAGAATTACGTCGCGGCGAAAACTCAGACGTAATGATGAATAACCTTTATTCGCAAACTCAAATGCAGACAGTATTTGGCATAAACATGGTCGCGCTCGAAAATGGCCAGCCTAGATTGTTTAACTTAAAAGAGATGCTTGACGCATTTATTCGTCATCGCAAAGAAGTTGTTACTCGTCGTACCGTTTTTGACCTAAGAAAAGCCAGAGAAAAAGCACATGTATTAGAAGGTCTTGCTATCGCTCTGGCTAATATAGATGAAATTATTGCTTTGATTAAAGCCGCTCCAACGCCTGCAGAAGCGAAAGAAAAGCTTATGGCCAAAGGTTGGGCTTCGGAAGCAGTAATGAGCATGCTTGAAGGCGCTGGTGCAGATGCATGCCGTCCTGACGATTTAGAAGCTGGTTTTGGTTTGGTTGACGGAATTTATCACTTATCACCAGTTCAAGCACAAGCAATTCTAGATCTAAGATTACATAAATTGACAGGTCTTGAGCACGAGAAAATCATCAAAGATTACACTGACCTTGTTGCGATTATTCGGGAACTATTAGCCATATTGGCAAGCAGTGAACGGTTAATGGAAGTTATTCGTGAAGAGTTAAATGAAGTGTTAGAAATGTTTGGTGATGAGCGTCGCACTGAAATTACTAATAGTTCTGCTGACTTATTAGTTGAAGATTTAATTCCTGAAGAAGATGTTGTAGTGACGTTATCACATGAAGGTTATGTTAAATATCAACCACTCTCAACTTATGAAGCCCAACGTCGTGGCGGTAAAGGCAAATCTGCTACCAAGATGAAAGAAGAGGACTTTATTGAGACATTATTAGTGGTTTCTACTCACGCGACTATATTATGTTTCTCGAGTACCGGTAAAGTTTATTGGTTAAGAACATTCCAGTTACCGTTAGCTAGTCGAGGATCACGCGGTAAACCGATTGTGAATATTTTACCGCTTGCTGATGATGAGAAGATCACCAGTATATTGCAGGTTAAAGAGTATGATGAAAACCAGTTTGTATTTATGGCGACACAAAAAGGTACAGTAAAGAAAACATCACTAGAACAATTCTCTCGTCCAAGAGCTAACGGAATAATCGCTTTACGATTAGATGAAGGTGACCAGTTAATAGGCACGGTAGTGACTGATGGTGACGACCAGTTAATGTTATTTAGTGACGGCGGTAAAGTTATTCGTTTCCACGAAGAAAATATCCGTCAGATGGGACGAACTGCGCGCGGTGTTAGAGGAATGAGAATTCCTGAAGAACAAAATGTAATCGCACTTGTTCGTGCTGATGAAGACAGCCAGATATTGACTGTGACAGAAAATGGCTATGGTAAACGTACTTGTATGACTGAACATCCACTGCGTGGCCGTGGCGGTCAAGGTGTTATCTCAATCACTTTAAGCGAAAGAAATGGTAAGGCTATAAGCGCTGTTCGTGTAAGTGATGGTGATGAAATAATGCTGATCAGTAAAGGTGGAACTTTAGTTAGAACCCGAGTCGATGAGATCAGAACTATGGGTAGAAATACTCAAGGTGTTCGTTTAATTAGATTGCAAGAGGAAGAAACATTAGTTGGTTTACAGCGTATTGATGAGCTTGAATCAAGTGACGATGAATCTGATGAGCCGGCTAATACTGCTGAAACTACAAATGTAGAACAAGCTAACGAATCTAATACATCAAATGGAAATGATGAATCAACACAGGAGTCAGGTGAAACTGACGATGAGTAAACAAACCTATAATTTTTGTGCTGGTCCTGCTGCGTTACCGCGGCAGGTAATGAGCAAAGCGCAAGAAGAGTTACTTGATTGGCAGGGCATGGGAATCTCGGTGATGGAAATTAGCCATCGCTCAAATGAATACCAAGCTTTGGCTGAAAAAGCAGAAACTAATCTTCGAAAGTTGTTGAATATTGGTGATGAACACGCCGTTTTATTTCTTGCAGGTGGCGCCAGTATTCAATTTTCTAATATTCCTATGTGCCTGTTAGCTCCTGATAAAACCGCAGAATATATTTCAAATGGTATGTGGTCGATAAAGGCAGCTAAAGAAGCCACTCGGTATGGTTCTGTCAATCAGATCAATGCTGTTGATATAGACAGCACAGGAATAAGAAGTTTAAATAACCGACAGTCTTGGGATAGAACTGAGAATCCTGCTTACACCCATTATACTCCCAATGAAACTATAGAAGGATTACGTTTTAGCACAATACCCGAAAGTAATGGTCCTGTTATCGCTGATATGTCATCGAGTATATTATCAGAGCAACTGAATATTAATAATTTTGATATGATTTATGCAGGTGCTCAGAAAAATATTGGGCCAGCAGGAATGAGTATTGTCATTATTAAACACTCTCTAATTCAACAAATGAATTTTGACAGAGTGCCTAATGTTTTTAATTATGACATTCAGGCAAAAAATGGTTCTATGATTAATACACCTCCAACTTATGCTTGGTATTTGTCGAGCCTTGTTTTTGAATGGCTAGTGGAGCAGGGCGGTGTAGCTGAAATGGAAAAACAAGCCTTGCAGAAATCAACAATGTTGTATCAATGTATCGATCAAGATGATTTTTATCGAAATCCTATTGCTGTTAATGACCGCTCACGTATGAACATCCCTTTTATATTAAAAGATAATTCTTTAAATGATGTATTTGTAAGAGAAGCGAAGGCCGCAAATCTTGTTGGACTCGAAGGGCATCGTAGTGTTGGTGGTATGCGAGCAAGCTTATATAACTCAATGCCTGTTGATGGGGTGCAGTCATTAATTTCCTTTATGACCGAATTTAAAAATAAACATGGTTAATTCACTGCAAAAAGAAATACAAAATGTCATTACTATTGATGGTCCGTCTGGCTCAGGTAAAGGTACCGTTAGTCAATTGTTGGCTGACAAACTTGGTTGGAGAATACTTGATAGTGGTGCGCTTTATCGAGTATTAGGTTTAGCAACCCAACGACATCAATTGTCTTTTTCAGATGATGAAAAAATAACAGAACTAGCTAGAAATCTGGATATTGAATTTAAGATCAATGGAGAATCAGGTGAAGTTGAACCACTCTTCGAAGGTGAAAACATTTCTTTGCTTATACGCACCGATGAAGCCGGCCAGGCGGCTTCAAAAGTAGCAGCAATTCCAACTGTCAGGGAAGCTCTTTTAGCTCGTCAACAAGACTTTTACCAGCTACCAGGCTTAGTGGCAGATGGACGTGATATGGGCACAATAGTATTTCCTCAAGCGCCAGCTAAAGTTTTTCTTACTGCTAGTGCTAAATGTCGAGCTGAAAGACGCTTTAATCAGTTGAAAAATAAGGGTGTAGATGCTAATATGCGCGCGCTTTTAGACAGCATCAAAGATCGTGATGAGAGAGACAGCAATCGCAGTGTGGCGCCACTGGTTCCTGCAAGTGATGCTTTAATTGTCGATAGTTCAGAAATGACTATTGATGAAGTTCTTGCTCAAATTATTGATTTTGCAGCTAAAAACATTTTGGATCTTAAGAATACTTAGTCGTTAATTGTCTAAAAAATCTTCTTTTTATCTGAAAGAAGGTATAAGTCTATAATCGATTCTATCTTCAAATGAATACTCAGCTTACTTCTAATGTTTATTTATTAATAAACATTAGAAGTGGACTGATGTCCACCGATTGGATTGCTAAAGGATTAGCGAACCATTAATTAATAATCCCGAACTAACTGGAAGTCATTCGGTGTTGTAACTAAACGACTGTTGTAAAGTTATTGGTTAATTTCGACCATTACAAAGCACAGCGTTATTTTAGGTAATTTAAGATGAGCGAGAATTTCGCAGAACTTTTTGAACAAAGTTTAATTGAAGTAGAAATGCGTCCAGGCGCAATCGTTAAAGGTACTGTTGTTGCTATAGATAGCGAAACTGTAACCGTAAGTGCTGGACTAAAGTCTGAAGGCGTTATCGCTTTATCACAGTTTTTAAATGAAAGTGGTGAAGTTGAAGTACAAATCGGCGACAAAGTTGATGTTGCATTAGACGCAATTGAAGATGGATACGGCGCAACTCAGTTGTCACGTGAAAAAGCCAAGCGTTTTGAGACTTGGTTGGAGCTTGAGAAAGCTTGTGAAGCAAGCGAGACTGTTATCGGTATTATCACTGGTAAAGTTAAAGGTGGATTCACTGTTGAAGTTAAGAATGTTCGTGCTTTTCTACCGGGTTCATTGGTAGATGTGCGCCCAGTTCGTGATACTTCTCATCTTGAAGGTAAAGAATTAGAATTTAAAGTAATCAAACTTGATCAGAAGCGTAACAACGTTGTTGTTTCAAGAAGAAGCGTAATTGAAGCTGAAAGTTCAGCTGAGCGTGAAGAGCTATTAGCACGATTAGAAGAAGGTGCTAAAGCTAAAGGAATCGTTAAGAATCTTACTGATTATGGTGCATTTGTAGATTTAGGTGGCCTTGACGGATTACTACATATCACTGATATGGCTTGGAAACGCGTTAAGCATCCTTCTGAAGTTGTGCAGGTTGGTGACGAAATTGACGTTAAAGTACTTAAGTACGATCGTGAACGTCAACGTGTATCATTAGGTATGAAGCAGTTAGGCGAAGATCCATGGGCTGATTTAGCTCGCCGTTACCCTGAAGGCGCTCGTTTATTCGGCCGTGTTGCTAACTTAACTGACTACGGTTGTTTCGTTGAAATTGAAGAAGGCGTTGAAGGTTTAGTTCACGTTTCTGAAATGGATTGGACAAACAAGAACATCCACCCAAGCAAAGTTGTTAACTTAGGTGACGAAGTTGAAGTAATGGTATTAGATATTGATGAAGAACGTCGTCGTATCTCACTTGGTCTTAAGCAATGTATTGCTAATCCTTGGACTGAGTTTGCTGGCAAATTCAACAAGAATGACAAAGTTAAAGGTAACATTAAATCTATCACTGACTTTGGTATCTTCATCGGCCTTGACGGCGGAATTGACGGCTTGGTTCACTTATCTGACATTTCTTGGAATGCTACAGGTGAAGAAGCTGTTCGTGATTTCAACAAAGGTGACGAAGTTGAAGCGGTTGTTTTATCTGTTGACGCTGAAAGAGAGCGTATCTCTTTAGGTATCAAGCAAGTTGATTCGGACCCATTTGCTCAATTCTTAGCTGAAAATAAGAAAGGTTCAATTGTTACAGGTACTGCAACTGAAGTTGATGCAAAAGGCGTAAAAGTTTCTTTAGGTGACAACATCGAAGGTTACTTACGTGCTGCTGAAATCAGTGAAGAAGAACGTGTTGATGATGCAACTAAACACTTCAAAGAAGGTGACACAGTTGAAGCAAAGTTCACTGCAGTAGACAAAAAGAATCGTGCAGTAACTTTATCAATTAAAGCAAAGAATAAAGCCGAGGAAGCTGATGCAGTTGCTGAATATAGCAAAGAGTCTGATGAAGCTGCGCCATCAACCTTAGGTGATTTATTAAAAGAGCAGATGGATAAAGATTAATTCTATCGAATTAATTGATTCTGGCATTTATTAAATGCCAGTAAATCATCTCTTGTAAAAATTAAAAATGTCCTTAATCTATTGATTTTGGACATTTTTTTTTGCTTTTTGATAATAAATTGTCTATTGTATGATTATTAAATTAGACCTATTATCGTAAAGGAATGGATTGGTGACAAAGTCCGAATTAATAGAAAGATTAGCTGCTCGTCAAACTCAATTATCACTAAAAGACGTTGAATTAGTGGTCAAAAGTTTATTAGAACACATGGCACAATCACTCGCTCAAGGTGAAAGAATAGAAATAAGAGGCTTTGGTAGTTTTTCGTTGCATTACCGCGCCCCAAGAGTAGGTCGTAATCCTAAAACAGGCCAGTCGGTAGAGCTAGAAGGTAAATACGTACCTCATTTCAAGCCGGGAAAAGAATTGCGCGATAAGGTTAATGACAGCATTCAAAATGGTTAAGTTTTTGTTTTGGTGGATGCTTCTGTAAAGCATAAAAAAAGCATATCTGAGATATGCTTTTTTTATGCTCAAATTTTGTTTTCTGTTAATATTCTTTTAATCAGTTATTAAGTGATAATTATTAATTGTATTAATGCTCTAATTTAAGGTGGTTCGGTTGAAAAACTTTATAATTATTATTTTATCTCTCATCTTGTTTGTTGCTTCAGCATTATTTTTTGCTCAAAACGACTCAATAATCATGATCGATTATTTTAGTGGTCAACTCAATTGGCAACTGAATTGGCTAATGGTGCTATGTTTGTTGATCGGCTTTCTTTTAGGGGTATTTTCTATAATAGGTAACTTAATTAAAACCAAAGTCCAACTAAAGTTAGCTAAAACAAAGCTTGAGCGCTTTGAAAAAGAAATTAACAGCCTTAGGGCTTTACCGATAAAAGACGAGTACTAAGAAAAGGAATATTCTTTAAGTTATGTATGAAGTCCTCATAATAATTTCACTGTTATTGCCTGTAGCCTGGTACTTTGGCTATCGTAATGGCCGGCGCGTAGCGCAATCTGACTCTAACGGACAACAAATGGGGTTATCTCAAAAGTATTTTACGGGTCTGAATTATTTACTTAATGAAGATCCTGACAAGGCAATTGATACTTTTGTGAGTATGTTAGAAGTAGATTCGGAAACCGTAGAAACTCACTTGGCTTTAGGAAACCTTTTTCGCAAGCGGGGAGAAGTTGATCGAGCTATACGGATCCATCAAAATCTAATTGCAAGACCCTCCTTAACCGCACCTTTTAGAAAAATGTCATTAATGGAACTTGGTTGTGATTATATGGCGGCGGGTTTACTTGATAGAGCAGAAAACATATTTAAAGAATTACTACTCGATCAGGTTTATAAACAAAACAGTTTAAAACAGTTACTCGCTATCTATCAACAAACTAAAGATTGGCAAAATGCGATCAAGGTCTGTGAAAAATTACAAATGGAAGCCTCACCGAGTTTAAAGAATGAAATCGCGCATTTCTATTGTGAGCTAGCAGAGGACAGGCTGTATTCACAAACTCCCAAAGAAGCTATGCATTATGCGAAAAAAGCATTAATCGTTGATTCAAGCAGTGCAAGAGCCACATTGATTAGTGGCGATATTCTATGTTCTTTAACTAAATATAAGCAAGCTATCAAAACATATCGGGAGCTAATTCGCCAAGATATCGAGTTATTGTCTGAGGCTTTAGAAAAAATACGCTTATGTTTTTCACAGTTAAATGACAGTAAAGGCCTGATGAGCTTTTTGAGTGATGCAATAGAGCAAGGTGCTGGAATATCAACCATATTAATTTACGCCGAAGAAGTTCAAGCACATCATGGTGATCATGCTGTCGCTAAATATATAGCGCAAGAAATGATTCGTCACCCGTCATTAAAAGGTCTAATTAAACTAATTGAACTACATTTAAAACACGCGAGTGAAAATGCACGACCAAGCTTAATGATGTTGCAAGATGTCGTATCCAAATTATTAGAAAACAAACCGATTTATCACTGTAATCAGTGTGGCTTCGACTCAAAAACTTTATTCTGGCAATGTCCGGGCTGCAAAAACTGGGGAAGTGTGAAACCAATTCAAGGCATTGAAGGTGAATAGGGAATTTATCTACAAATGCTTTAATGAACAACAAACAGAAGGTAGTTTATATTTTGAGTGATCCTAAAATAATCGTTGCACTAGATTTTGATGAGCTAGATAAAGCTAAAAACCTCGTTAATCAACTTGATCCTAGCTTATGTAAATTAAAAGTCGGTAAAGAAATGTTCACTTTATTTGGTCCTGAATGGGTTAAATATTTAGTAACTTCTGGTTTTAAGGTTTTTCTTGATCTTAAATTTCACGACATTCCGAATACAGTTGCAAAAGCTTGTAAAGCAGCTGCTGAACTCAATGTGTGGATGGTTAATGTCCATGCTAGTGGCGGTAAAAAAATGATGTCAGCTGCAGCAGAGGCGTTATCTGAATATGGTGACACTAGACCTCTACTAACTGCGGTTACTATATTAACCAGCATGGATCAAACTCAGTTTGACGATATTGGTTACAAGAAAGAGATCAAACAACAGGTATTACATTTTGCAGAGATAGCCAAACAAGCTGGTGTTGATGGGGTTGTTTGTTCAGCACAAGAAGCATCACAGTTGTCTAGTAATTTAGGCTCTGAATTTAAACTGGTTACTCCAGGTATACGCCCACTAGGTAGTGATACAGGAGATCAATCACGTATCATGACGCCAAATAAAGCAATTCAGGCAGGTGCCAATTACTTAGTTATAGGACGCCCAATCACTCAAGCCCCTGATCCACTTAAAGCATTGTGCGAAATATCTGAAAGCCTTGCCTTCAGCTAGTATGCATATTCGGCATTATATATAGTTCTCCTGCCTTCAATTGGAACGAATATAAATTGAAGGAAAGACAATAATGTCGTAAAACTTCACGGAGAGAAACATGAATAAATTAAACTTAATCGCCGCTTTAGTATTGGCTACCTTTGCGTTTTCACAACCAACTTTTGCGACCGGAAATACTACTAGTGTTTCTGTTGAGAAAGAGATGGTAAAAACACAGCAAACAATCAACTTAAATGCCGCCAGTGCTAAGGAAATTGCACAAGTTCTAACTGGGGTAGGAATAAAAAAAGCGCTAGCAATAGTAGATTATCGTGATGCTCATGGCGAGTTTAAGGCTATTGAAGAATTGGCATCGGTTAAAGGCATTGGCGCTAAAACCATTGCAAAAAATGAAAGTAGAATTCTACTAAAATAAGTTAAAACAAGTAGAAAACTGACTAAATAAAAGGGCGCTTATATTGGCGCTTTTTTTGATTTTAGTAAATTAAATAGAATAAATATAACAAAATATATTACCCCTGAAATAGCACCAAATAAATGAGACTCCTCTACAACATTTGCGTCTATCAAATCGGCAGTGAATTGATTAATCTCCCAATTAAGCTCAAAAATGAGTTTACCTGTCACCGCTAATATAATTAACGAAGAAAAACTCTTTGCTTGGTTAAAACTGAGAAGTGCGCCACCAATCAGAAAACCGTGCAAAGCGCCTGATAAGCCAACATACCATTTTAAATTCATAAATATATGCAGCAGTGCAACATTTGCGAGCATGCAAAAAATCAATAAAAGAGCCCTTTGCTTTTGGTAAACTGTGGGTTGGTAAAGATAATCGATCAAAAATAAACCAGATAAATTTAGTATCCAATGGTTCCACCCACTGTGTGTCAGGTTTGCGGTAAACAAGCGCCACCATTCACCTTGAGATACTTCAGTGCTTTGATATCTTAGAGTTAAGGTAGTATCAGGGTCAAAAATTTGAACCAATAGTGTAATTATAAAAATGCCAATAACAAGGAGAAAAGGCCGAGTTTTATTTAAAAATATGTTCAATGGTTTATCCGAATTGAATAAAATTAATGGGTATAGTTTTATATAACTCGATGATAATATGATAAAAACTGACAAATAGACAAATAAACAATAAAATAGAACTCAAATTAACTTAATGGATTAGCCCTGTGAAATTAAAAAGCGTTTTAATTATTTTGTTATCTACATTTTGTGCCGTTTCTGTCCAGAGCAAAACTTCACATCAAGAGATCAGCTTTAAAGCTGAATCTAGAGTTTTTACGCAAGTCGGCGTACAAACTGGCGGTGACGGAACAGAACCTTTACCAATTCATAATCGTGGTGATGGCAATTATTACTATTATAGCGAACCATTAGTTGTTTTCGGTGTTTGGGATAATGTGCCGTCAGATGCAAGCCAATTTTGGGAAGATGAAGCCAAAGCGGGCGGCTTTTGGAAGTTTGATTTAGGCTTAGAGACACCACTATCAGAAAACGTGGTTCTATCAACGGCATTTGGTTATCAGTTTGACTCAATAGAAGGTGACTTGACTGACGGTTCTGGCGGAAAAGGATATTTCGGTATGAGTCGAAAAACTTTCGATACCATCGCGTTTTATAATCTTGGCCAACACCGATTAGGTCTAGGCGCCGCTTTCCACTTCAGTCCTAAATTTATCCACAAAGAGTATGGCAGTAATTTTGATTTGAAAAGTCGTTATCACTTTGAAGATGCTTTTGGCATCATACTGCAATATGATTATCTAGTTAATAACAATGTTTCATTGGGAGTTCGTTTAACTAAAATCTCGTATGATATTTCTAAGCTCACAGCAAATTATCAGTCTGGTGACTCCTTTGATAATGCTGAAGTTAACTGTACGACAAATTGTAAGGACTTGATTGAAGCAGATAGTCTTGGTGTCCATTTAACATATAGGTTTTAACATTTGTTAACGTCCTCTCAAAGCGACTACACAACTTAACTCTCCATCTAATATTATACTGTGTAGCGCTTCTTTAATCTTTAGCGATAATTTCGCTTGCCCCAACTTCAATTTCTGGATTTTTTCTGTCGACTGGCGTTACTCTTAAGTCAAACCTGAGTTTATTTTCTAGCGTAGGAGCCCAGTAATTTGGGTCATGAAAGGAGTCATCAAGCCATGGTTCAATTTCATCAGGTAGTAGCATTAGTGGAATGGATTTATTATGAATATGGCTGAGTCTTGGATGAGGCGGCAAAGTAATAATTGAGCAAGAGTAGTGCAAATTTTCGGGCTTGTCAGTTGGCCAGATTTTATAAAGACCACCAAAGGCAATGGCTGAATCGACGGCTTCGATTTTATAACGTTCTCCTTTCCATTCGTAGAAACAACTCGCCGGAATAATACAGCGATGATGAGTAAAGTCTTTCTTTCGGTTCGTCAGTAATTTATCTTTACGCGTATTAAAAGATTTATAACGTTTATCATAGGCGTATCCATTTTCAGTTCTGGTCTGAAATAGCCACCAGTTAGCTTCGACTGCTGCAGGGGCGCCATTTTTTCCAATTGATATTGGGATACTAGCGTTAGGTCGTATATTATGTTCGTTTGGTAAATCGGTTTTAATACCAAGGTTTATCATTAATGCTTTTACAAACGCATTATCAGTAACTCTGCCGATTGACCCACACATATTCTTTCCTTTGTTTATAAAACTATCAATTTATTGGCGAGGCACTTTACTTTGAGTAGTATCTAACAAGTTTTTCTTAATATAGCCTAGTGTCATTCATTAGTGAAAATCCCTAGAATGGCGTTCGAAACCTAGTAGTCGGTGACTAATATCCTGGATATATCCGGCGACTATATGCACAACGGATTTTTCTCTTTCTATTTTACCTTTAATCAATAATAAACGGCTGCCTAATATTTCTTTACGAAATTTTTCCAAAGTGCTTTTCCAAACAACAATATTCATATTACCCGTTTCATCTTCCAAAGTTATAAAAAGCACACCAGCCGCAGTTCCAGGGCGTTGCCTACAAGTTACCACACCTGCAACTTTGATAAATTGTCCATGCCGTGTGTTTTTTAACTCGCTGGCTCGTTTGCAAGTTGGCAAACTATGATTGTCTCTCATAATGGCGATAGGATGCTTGTTCAGTGTTAAGCCTGTGGTGTTGTAATCGGCTATCATATCTTCAATAACCGTCGGCGGTTTTATCGAGAGTTCTGATAAAGATGGCGCTGTTTGAGTCGAATCCAATTCAAGTAATAGGGGTTTATTACCTTCAATTGCGAGTGATTGCCATTGTGCCTGGTGTCGATGTTTTGCGAGCCGAAGTAAAGTATTAGCTCTCACCAAAGCATCTTGTTCATTGGCGTTTAACTGACAACGAAAAACAAGATCCTTAATGTTTGAAAATGGTTTAAGTTCTCGCTGTTTGATGAGGCGCTCAGCTGTTTTTGAATTGAAACCTCTAATCAAACGCATTCCTAAACGAATTGTCATTGGTTGATTTTTCTTGGTTTGTATCGCTTTAGCTTTATCAGTTGTTTGCTCTGAATCTAACACGACTATCGATTCCCATGAGCTATGATCAACATCGATTGGCAGTACTTGAATACGGTGATGTTTCGCATCTTGAACCAACTGTGACTCGCTGTAAAAACCCATTGGCTGACTATTGAGTAATGCACAATAAAAGGCGGCAGCATGATGGCGTTTCAACCAGGCAGAAAAATAGGCGAGTATGGCAAAACTGGCCGAGTGTGATTCAGGAAATCCATAACTACCGAACCCTTTTATCTGTTCGAATACACGCTCAGAAAATTCTTGTGAATAACCTCGTAAGCGCATGCCATCTATTAACTTGCCTTTAAATTGTTGCAGGTCACCATTGCGCTCCCAGCTGGCCATAGCTCTGCGTAATTGATCTGCTTGCCCGCCACTAAAGCCTGCGGCGACCATCGCAAGTTTGAGCACTTGCTCCTGGAATATTGGGACGCCCAAGGTTCTTTCGAGTACTTCTTCTATCTCTTTGTTTGGATAAGTGATTGGTACTTCGCCGTTTCGTCTTTGTAAAAAAGGGTGAACCATTTTGCCCTGTATTGGCCCCGGCCTGACGATGGCAATTTGAATAACCAGATCATAAAAACACTCAGGCCGTAATCGGGGCAACATGCTCATTTGCGCTCTTGATTCAATTTGAAACACCCCGATAGTGTCGGCCTGACATAACATCTTATAAGTAGCAGGATCCTCTTTGGGGATATCCGACAAATTAAAAATAGGAGAGTAACAACGAGTCATCTCAAGGCATTTTCGGATCATGGTTAACATACCTAATCCCAACACATCTATTTTTAGCAAGCCGAGTGCTTCAATATCATATTTGTCCCATTGAATCACCGTTCGATCAGGCATGCTGGCATTTTCAACAGGCACTAAGTTCGACATAGGGCGGCGAGTAATAATAAAACCGCCTACGTGCTGCGATAGATGACGAGGAAACCGAAGAATGCTCATGACTAGTTCAAAGAAATGAGTCGCTAATAAACCATCTTGTGGCAAATTCATTTCCTTAAAATAATTTCGGATGGATTCTGGTTTATCCCACCAAGCCAAAGACTTACTCAAATGTTCCAGTATAGGCAAGTCGATCCCCAATGCTTTACCAACATCACGAATTGCGCTTTTTAATCGATAGGTGATCACGGTTGCGGCTAACGCAGCTCGACCGCGGGAGTATTTTTTGTAAATATACTGGATCACTTCTTCCCGTCTTTGGTGTTCAAAATCGACATCTATATCCGGTGGCTCATCTCTTTCTTTGGAGATAAATCGCTCGAATAACAAGTTACTCTGTTGTGGGTCTACCTCGGTGATGAAGAGACAATAACAAACAGCCGAGTTCGCTGCAGAGCCTCGTCCTTGGCAAAGGATATTATTGCTCTTAGCAAAATAAACGATATCGTATACGGTCAGAAAATAATGTTCAAACGCAAGCTGTTTGATTATTTTTAATTCATATTTTATTTGTTGTTCTACTTTAACTGCCACTCCATTGGGCCAACGCTTGTTAGCGCCGTCAAATACCAACTTTCTCAAATAGACACTCGGAGATAAGTTCGCAGGTAAAACCTCGTCGGGGTATTCATAGCGCAACTCATCGAGTGAAAAGTGACACAAGTCAGCAATTTTAGTTGTTTCATGCAGGAGGTTTTCTGGATACAACTGAAACAGCTCTTCTATTTTTCTCAAGTGTTGCTCTGCATTTACGATCAATTGTTTTCCGAGAGTTTGAATCGTTTGATTATATTTTATTGCGGTTAAACAGTGTTGTAGTTTGAGTCTTTGTTTTACGTGCATGAGTACCCGGTTATGTGCCACTAGTGGTAAGTTAAATTGACGGGCGAGCTGAATACAGTGCAAGTAAAATTCAAAGTCATTGGATAACAACAATCGATGATACCCAACCCATAACCTTTCAGGAAAAAACGCTTTAATTAAGTTGATTTGGTTCACAGATTCTTGAAAGTTAGTTGTGGGCAACCAGATAGCCAGGCAACGAGTAATGAGTTGATTAATATCCTTTAACTCGGCAATGTAATGTCCTTTTTTTGCGCGCCGTCTGGCCTGAGTAATGAGCGAAGAAAGCTCTGCATAAGCTTCACGACAAGGGGCTAACAGAATGAGTTCAACTTTTGATTCATTTTCTGTATTAAAGCGAATGCGCGAGCCTACTAATAATTTAATATTTTGTTTTTTTGCTTCGACGTGTGCCCTAACAATACTGGCTAAACTACATTCATCGGCTATGGCGATCCCTGAATAATTGAGCTTTGCTGCTTGAGCGACCAATTCCTCAGGATGCGAAGCGCCAGTGAGAAAGTTAAAATTGGTTGTGGTATTGAGTTCGTAATACTTCATGATAAGTTAAATGCTAGCTATAGATCCCATGAATAAACCACTGTTTATTAATCTTCTCAAAAAACACCCAATAAATTATTCCATTGTCGTGCTCGGCTAAAAAATAATCTCTGGCGACTTTTTTTTTCCACCAATAATTGGTGATCCTTTCTTGATATGAAATGATTTTCAGTTCGCCTCGCCAAACCAATCGATTCTTGTTGTAGTGAATGGGGCAGGGGGATTCTAATAACCAGCTGGGTCGAATCTGTTTATTGTCTGGACATAATTTAGAACTATCCATTGTTTCTTCACTCCTTGAAGACGGCACTTTAATTTCTGTGAATTGTTGTTCGGCAAGTTCAGGTAGATGTTCTGTTTTTTTGCGCAAAAATGTGCAACTGGCGTTACCTAGTTTCGCTCGAATTTTATTGATGAAATCAGTGTTCTGTTTAAATCCACCAGACTCTTCAAATAAAGTTTTTGTTTGAGTAGCGAGTGGGGTTAGTTTGTCGACCGTCAGAGAGATTGCTTCAATCGGTGCGTGTAAGTTGTAACGCTCGAGATTAAGTTGAGTTAGTTCTAGATAAACTTTCTCATTAAGCAAACTATCAGAAAGGAGTACATCAAATCCGATACTATTTTTCTCGCTATCAAAAAGCTCCCAATGCAAGCTTTGACTGATTTTTTGTTTAACTGTTAAAAATCGACAAAGCACTTTAAGCAGCCTTTTTATTGGAAAAAGTAGACCCTGCCGGTGATGAACGACATCAACAAACTCTAACTTCTGCGAGAATATTTCTTCAGGAACAAAGTAATTTTTAGGATCAGCTAAATCACCGTCGACCATCGATAAATATTTGCTAACTTCTTGACCAAAACGTTTGCTAATCGCACCATAAGGTAATCGCTTAAGCTCGCCTAAATTTTTTATGCCTACAGATTGTATTTGATTAATAGTTTTGTTCGGCAAGTTGAGCAATGAAATAGGGAAAGGCGATAGCTGCTGTTGAATAATGACCATATCGAGCAATTGTTTTTTTTGCTGCCAATATAATGAGGATTTATTGAAAGGTAGATAAGATAAAAGCTCTGCGCTTTTAGGCGTATTGCTAACCCCCAATTGATAGCTGACTTCTTCTTTATTTAAATCTTGCTTAATTAAGTCAAGCAAGTTTTCCAACGTTGAATAAAGCTTTAAACTATTGCCAACTTCCAACAGTAACAACTGACTATTTTCTATCGTTACACATTGGGAATAGGTATAAGCGAGTAACGCCAAGCTGGTGAGGTGTTGTTTTTCTTGTAGCAAGTTTCTTTCAAATAACTGTATCTCATCGCACAAAGCATAAGCGGTTGAAATGCTTTGATTTAATTTGATCCCTCGTTTATTAGCAGCTTCATTGGTACATATGATTTGATTATTCTCAATTACTGCTTGTGGAATTTCTGAAATACTAGTTTCCAAAGCTTCAAGAGGAAGTTGTGCCAATCGAATGGATAACCACATCATATCGAAAACCGGTTCAATGGTATGACGATGTCGTCGGTTGAGGAGGGAGCGGGGTTGGACTCTTCGAATTTGATCGGGCAATTAAAACCGTTTTTTCTAGGTGATCAAGATTCTGCTGATGCGTATTTTCTTGCTGAGTATCAGGCGTAAATACTGGCCAGTGATTAACGGCTAATGCACTCCAATTAATTCGCTCAGGAAATAAATCTAAATAAACGTGTTGCCCCCCCCATCCACCCGGCTGTTTAATGATTGATAAAGCCTGTTTTCTTTGTTTAATTTGCATAACGATACGTAACACAGCTGCAGAGGGTTGCTCTTGCAGACTTTGCGCTCTAAAAATAAATCCCCAGCAGTTGCCTGTTTTGGCAGCTAAATTTAGCTTTCTGATTTCAGTCGAAAGTGTTTTTTGAGGCAGCCAAACCAATACCGCCGCGCAAGCTTGCGACACCATCGCTTGCTGAGCCGACCAAACAGTTTCCTGGAGCGAGCGGCTTCGCACAATTACCATTTTGTCGAGAACTAAATTTTGATTGCTTAAAGCGGGCGCGTAGGGAATAAAAGGTGGATTAATCCAACAGACATGCCCAGACTGCTTATTTAAAGAAGCCAAAAGGGGAGATAATAGCCTGACTTCGCCGATACCATTATCGCTGAGCAATAATTCTGTCAATGCGCCTTTTGGCCAGCCAGAATAATGTAACTGATTATCTAATGATTGATAACCAGTGCTTAAAACAGAACGCAATTTATTCTTATCTGAAGCTTGCCAGATATCCTCACGCTGTAATAGATTTTTAATGTTAGATACGGTCGACATAAATATGACTAAATAATTTAACTACTTAACATGATAGTACTTATATAAGCAGTGTCCAGTATTATTTTGTCGAATTAAGCTAACTGTTTGAATTGACAGAGAGTTTATTTTTAGCAAGGCCGTTATGAAAGTTTAAGAACTAAAATCTAGCGCAATATAAGTTATTGCTGTGATTGTTTGCCGTGTTTTACGGCTCAGTTTGCATGCCAATTAGCACAGACAGCCATGATTAGGCGTCTAAACAAAAAGTGTATAGAGCAATTCAGCCATTCTTATTAAATTTACTCTGTCAAAAACCTAAATGACTTTACGTTTCTTGCCACTTTCAGCCCTTTTCTTATTTTCCGTTTGAACATAAACAGTATCTGTCGTCGCCATACTTGCATGCCCTAAATCTTCCGATAGATCTTTTAATGCACGTCCGCGTTCAATTTCCATACTAGCGCCTGTATGCCGAAGCCAGTGTGTCGATGCTTCTTTAAGCTTCATAGCTTTTGCTTCGCCTTCGGAACTTTTCATTTTCTTATAAGCCTGATCAAAGATTTCCTGGACAAGCCTTCTTAAGTGCCTTGAACTCATGCCACCTTGACCACGAATTTTTTCGACTAGCGTTGTATTTTCGCCACTGTAAGGTAACGGAGAAAGATCTCTTACTCGTCGGTACCGCTCTAAAAAAGGCATAAAATCAGACGGAACAGTTGTATCTCTGAGTTTACGTCCTTTCCCATACACTTTTAACCACCAGTTTTCGTCATCATCCAGCCAAAAATGCCCCATAACTGGTGCCCAGTTTTCTCTCTCAGAAAGCTCAGATATTCTTAGGAATAATGTTTTTAAAGCAGCAATGACAAATAAATTGCGCTCATAAATAGGATTTTCGTCGGCCATCTCTACTGAGGTATCTAGCACGTAGTGCCATTGTGCTTCTGTTAAACGTTTTGCTTCTTTTACTTGTGCATCTCTAATAAAGTGCCTACAGTCTTTTTTCGCTATTTGTGCAGGATTGCCATAGCAGAGTTCTTCGCCCATTAAATACTTATATAACGCTATAACTGCAGTGAAACTTGAAATTAAGGATTGCTGTGATGGACGATATTTCTTTTTGTCTATTATTTTTGTTTGCTGACTTTTTGGTGCTTGTAATTTATAAGGGCGCCACTTGCTGTTTGATTTGAAAAAACCATTGTCTAGTTTGAATCTATCCAAGCTAGATGTGCCTATCCATGTTACGGGCGGCTTCCAGCAAAAGTCGGCATATTCTAAAATATCCGTTTTTCTAAAATCATCGATTGGTTTTTCTTTGATTAGAAATGACCATAAAAGAAATCGTTCGATCTCATTTCGAAACCGAGTATAAGTATGTTCCGATTTATTGCGTCCGGTATATTCTAGGAATGATTTTCCCCAGTTCCAATGAGAGAACCACCAATCAGGTTGGTCTTTAAATATTTGATCCAGTTGTGGGTAATCGGACAGCGATATGTCACGTAGCTCAATGTATGTGGGATATAAAGGTGTGGGTTTAGGGATCGCCATGTAGTTGATTTCATTAACTTACTTTGGCTTGAGTATAATACGCCACATACGCTATGTCCAATACTAAAGGGTATTGGATATAAGGAGATTCATAAAAAGGATAGGCTTCTTATTACTTCAATTGCTTGGGTATTTTTACGGCTGACTCAAAACATCGCCGCTAGCGATTAACTCATCACCAGACTGTTTAAGTATTATAGAATACTGATGTAATGATATTAATCGTTAAGCTAGCTGATCTAACAGTGAAACAACTTGTCCACTTGCAGTCTCCATACGCTTCAAGTTATCTAGCATTGCTGGCTTGTCGCCTGCCTGTTTTGCAAGCAAAGCTTCCACACCATATCGATGAACTGATTTATGCGGCTCTTCTAAATTTTTAAATCCGGAATTACCAGACATTAACTTAGTGCCATCACCTTGATAATACCATTGCCCAAGACGACAACTATTATGATCTGAAAAATCATCAACCGTCATATTATTGCGCTCAAATATAACGCCATAAATTTGTGATTTCCAAACAATATGGTCCAGTTTTACTATCTGGATAAAACCGTTGATAGATGCAAGCTCAATCGTAGACCGCATATGTTTTGAAGACTCTAATAAAGAATCATATGAAGATTTAAGTGATTCATTTTTGGTCACTATATCGGCACTGTATTCAGTCAGATCGTCAATACAGGAGCCAGCTTCACTAGTGTCATTTTTAACGACGCTGATTAAATCACTGATTTTAGCTGTTGCATCACCAGTATTCTGAGCTAAAGCTCTTACTTCATCAGCTACCACTGCAAACCCACGCCCTTGTTCACCTGCGCGAGCCGCCTCAATGGCGGCATTTAATGCCAAGAGGTTTGTTTGACCAGAAATATTACTGATGACGTCGACAAAACTAGCAATGTTTTCTGACGCTGAAACTAAAGACGCCATTTTTGAGCTACTAGCATTGGCTTCTTTTTCTATATTTCCAACACTATCGAGTATATGACTTAAGACAGAACTACTTTCATTAAATATTTCGTCAAGATTAGATAAGTTATTGTTTTCATTCATAACTTGTTCGTTGTAACTTGAAAAAGTATCACGTATTTCAAAGATAGCGTTGAATGAATCTAGTAATAACAACCAAACTTCACGGGTTAACTCCCTGTCCTCTTGTTCACTTTGAGAAGATTGAATATCTTGTTGATGTTTACTTTCAAGCTCAACAATTTGTTGGTTTAATTGCTCAATTTGAGCTTTTTGTTCGGCATTTAGCGACTCAAGCTCTTTTACTCTTTGATTATTTCCAAACATCTGAGTTCTCTTAGTGAAAATGACAGTTCAAAAATGCGCTTAACGCACTTTTCACGCAATACTCTAAGAGTAGACAAGATTTATTGATTTATCGAAATAATATCTCTAAATAGACTTAATAATGAATTGATAAGATTGAGTATTTTAGAAAGTCTCGCTAGTCACCATCACAGCAACCCTTTGTCCAACAGGTACATTAGGATTAGGAAATACAACAGCTTCTTGCTCAAAAGCAACTCGGTAGCTGTGATTCTTGTCTTCAGAAATCAGAAAACCTTGAGGAAAAGAAGTGAAATTTTCAACATCATCAGACACATAAAACTTAAAGTCTTCGCTATCGCGAATAATTTCCGCAACCACTTTATATTCTATTAACGGTTGTTCACTATGTTCAGCAATTTCTTCATCAGTTATTAACGCAGTTAGTGTGTTAGCTGCTTTTTTAAAGTCAGCTGGATCATTCTCACCGAATTTTTTAACTTTACCAAGTTCTAATGTATAAGCTTCAGCATCAAATTTTTCAACAGAGAAATAGGAGAATGTGGTGGATACTTTATTGTGCTGTAAAACCGCTTCGATCCCCATAGCCTTGAGAAGTGATTTTGATTGAGCACTAATCATTGTCTGGCAAAAAGGTCGAATAGCAAAAGTTTTATGAAATGAAGGTTTAATTGCAGTATGCAAATCTAAGTGCAATTTATTTGAGCCTGCATTTGATTTTTCAAAAAAGTTACTAACGAGATCTTCGAGTCGCTCTGCCCTTCTCAACTCATATCGATTCTCATCATTCAGTTCGTAGTTTTTAAACGCACCAGCAAATAATCGGTTCATATTAATAGAAGTAAAACGATCTTCTATTTTCATCGACTCGGGATTACCCAGAATAAACAGCAGATTAACTTTCGGTTCTAATTCGCAATTAACTATTTGACTGATTAGCTCTGAAATAATTTCGATTGGCGCAGTTTCATTGCCATGAATTCCACACGACATAACGATAAATTGCTCGGATGATTCTACAGGTTTAACTTCTATAACTGCGGTGTCTACTAAACGTAATTGAACGTCGTTATCCAAATTAGTCCACTGCTCACTTGTTTCAAGATTAGTTTCAGTTGCTAACTCTATAAATCCAGTTTTGCGCTTTAATATATTGAGCACTTTATTACCTATATTTTTAATCTGATCAAAA
>Ga0114899_1000382_pt1 | contig 32538 bp, 28 predicted proteins | sample MalvireepMed_215_FD_83497 | JGI IMG/M metagenome (GOLD analysis project Ga0114899, IMG submission 83497) | Marine viral communities from the Global Malaspina Expedition - Malaspina viral metaG DeepMed_215 | ecosystem: Environmental > Aquatic > Marine > Oceanic | place: Mediterranean Sea...
AACAGACCCTGAGCTACCCGAAGGTTTAAAAAAGCAGATCGGTAACGCAAATTTACAGGCGGGGCGGATGCAAACAATTTTAGATGACATGTTAGTTTTGTCTCGCTTGGAAGCGAAAGACAATACCGAGGAAAGTGGAACTAATGTTGATGTTGCTAATCTAGTTTCGGTGCTTGTTAATGATTTCCAAAAGACCAACGCAAAAGACAGCCATGTTTTTGAAGTCGAAGTAGATGATAAATTAAGAATAACCGCAAATGAAAACGAAATTTATAGTCTATTTCAAAACCTATTGAGCAATTCGATTAAATATTCTCCTGATGGCTCTGTGATTAACGTTGAATGGCGGTTGGTCAATGGGCAAGCTTGTTTGTCGGTCACAGATAATGGAGAAGGAATTGCACCGGAACACTTATCTCGGTTGACTGAGCGATTCTACAGAGTCAATGTAACCCGATCCCGTCAAGTGGGTGGTACTGGTTTGGGTCTATCTATTGTAAAACATATACTGGAAAATCACGGTGGTCAGTTAGATATTCAAAGTGAACTTGGAAAAGGTTCTGTTTTTACCGCCAGCTTTTCGACCAACAGAACTTTATCGTCTAATTCAAAGCTGGCTAATTAGCTATGTCGTTTCAAACCAGACTAAGTGTTGAAAAAGTATTGGTTGATGATCGAATCCTCAAAAATCAAACGGTAATTATTGAAGACGGAACTATTCAGTCAATTGAAGATGAGCTTGACTCAAACATATCGTTTTTAAAAGGAACGTTGGTTCCTGGGTTTATAGATATTCAGGTAAACGGTGGTGGTGGCTGTTTATTTAACGACTCTCCAAGCCTTGAATCGATTCAAACGATTGCCAAAGCACATCAAAAATTTGGAACCACAGGGTGGTTGCCTACTTTAATCACTGACTCGATTGAAAAAATGAAATTGGCTGCTGACGCTGTCGCGGTCGCTAAAGAGCAAAGCTCTTTAGGAGTGTTAGGAATTCATTTCGAAGGGCCGCATATCTCCAGCGTTAAAAAAGGCGTGCACCTTAATAAGTACATTCGCCAGCTGACGTCTGAGGAAAAGGAGATATATTTTAGAAAGGATTTAGGTAAAGTAATCGTAACGCTTGCGCCTGAGAAAGTAGCGCAGGAAGTTATTAGTGAGCTGGTCCATAATGGCGTTATAGTGTGTCTTGGTCATAGTAATGCAAGCTTTGAGCAGACTCAAAAAGCATTAGATGCTGGTGCTTCAGGATTCACTCATTTGTTTAACGCGATGTCGCAATTTAACTCAAGAGAGCCCGGTATGGTTGGGGCTGCATTGGCTAGCCGCGAAGCCTACTATGGGCTGATTTTAGATGGCGCGCATGTACACTCCGAATCTTCTAAGCTCGCACTTAAAATGAATTCAAATATGATGTTAGTGACTGATGCAATGCCCACTGTGGGCAGCAATGAAAATCAGTTTGAATATTTTGGCGAGTCGATAAACCTCAAAAATAATGCATTGCTCAATAGCGAGGGAAGGCTAGCTGGTTCAAACTTAAATATGGCCGTCGCGTTAAGTAACTGTATAAGTACAATGAATCTTGAACTAAAAAGCGCGATTCAATTTTCATCTTTCAACGCTGCGAAATTTCTAAATTCTGACTCTCAATATGGCAGTTTGGCAAAAGGAAAAGTTGCTAATATGGTTTTGTTAGATCAAGAAAATAAAGTTGTCAGCTGTTGGATTAATGGTAATAAACAAGATAAATAAATTCTAATTATTCACGTCACAATTCTGTAATAAACTATTCATACTTCTGTAATATCTAATAAATATACTGCACTCGAATTAATCATATTAACTACTAATTGAGTGAGTGAAATTATGAATAAAGTAAACCTATCTAAAACTTTAGCAGCGTTCGTGCTACTTACAAGCACTGTTAATGTTCAGGCTTCTGGTCGAGATACAATCAACGCGGTTGGATCTTCGACGGTATACCCTTTTTCAACAGTCGTAGCAGAACGTTTCGGTAAAAACACCGATTTCAAAACGCCTAAAATTGAATCTACCGGCACCGGCGGCGGGATGAAACTATTTTGCGCAGGAAACGGAGTGAACACACCGGACCTATCAAATGCATCACGTCGAATGAAAAAAAGTGAGCTTGATATGTGTGCTAAAAATGGAGTGAAAAGCATCACCGAAGTTCTTTTAGGATACGACGGAATTGTTATTGCTAATACCAAAGCTGCAAAGCAAATGAGAGTAACACGAAAAGAAATGTTTTTAGCGCTAGCGAAAGAAGTTCCTGCTCAAGATGGTAGTGAGACTTTAATTACTAACCCATATAAATTATGGAATGAAATTAACCCTACCTTTCCGGCAACAAAAATTGAAGTTCTAGGGCCTCCACCAACTTCAGGTACCCGTGATGCATTTGCAGAGCTTGTATTAGAAGGTGGTTGTAAGAAATTCTCTTGGATCAAAGCGATGAAGAAAACGAATAAAAGCAAATACAAAGAAATTTGTCATGCTGTTCGTGAAGATCATGTATACATTGAAGCTGGTGAAAACGATAACCTAATCGTTCAGAAATTAACTGCTAATCCAAAAGCGCTAGGTGTCTTTGGTTTTAGTTTTCTAGATCAAAACTCTGACAAACTACAAGGATCAATTGTTGATGGGACTGCTCCTAGTTTCGAAGCGATTGCCGATGGTTCTTACCCTGTTTCTCGTCCACTCTATTTTTACGTTAAAAACTCTCACGTTGGTAAAATTCCTGGGATCCTTGAATTTCTAACTGAATTTACGAGCAATTCAGCAATGGGTGAAGAGGGATATTTAACTGATAAGGGATTAATTCCTTTAGGTGATGTTCAGTTAAAAACACACCGTAATCAAGTTTTGTCATTAACACCTTTAGTGCTGAATTAAGCTGAAAAATAAATAGCTTGTCACAGAGGCAGCTTAGTGCTGTTTCTGTTTTTATCGCTTAATGAATATTAAATCGGGACTAGGTATATGAGTTATTCCATGCTGCTATTTATACTTTTGAGTATGATGCTGTTTAGCTATTGGTTTGGGATCAATAGAGCGATTAAAGTCGCAGGCGGAAGAACTAAAAAGAAAAGGTTGTCTTCTTTACCTGAACAGTTTGGTCTGTTGACTTGTTTAGCTTGTGGGTTGCCTGCAATAATCGCCTTGTTGATTTGGTTAGGATTTGAGTCTAGCGTAATTGACTCCTTACTAGTTTCGACATTACCTGAAAAAATTCAAGCGCTAAGCTCTAATGATTTGGATTTGTATTTAAATGATATTCGTAACATTGAACTTAGCTCGAACAAGAAAGAGTCAATACTGACGACTGAATATCAAGCTGCTTTATATTTACAGCAGTTAAACTTAAATAGTGAGTGGTTGCGTTTCGCGTTGATAATTATTATTGCTTCTGCAAGCGTGCTTTTTGTTATCCGCAATTTTAGCCTCCAATATAAGGCAAGAGCTAAGGTTGAAAAAGTTATACATTGGCTTTTAATTTCGTCTTCCGCTATCGCAATATTAACCACTATTGGCATTGTTGCTTCGGTATTGTTTGAGTCAATTCAATTTTTCAAGAGTGTGCCACCTTGGGACTTCATTTTTGGTACACAATGGAGCCCTCAAACTGCTATGCGGGCCGATCAAGTTGGTTCCTCTGGTGCTTTTGGTGCTGTACCGCTATTTGCAGGCACACTATTAATTACCTGCATTGCCATGTTTTTGGCCGTACCTGTAGGGTTAATGATCGCAATCTATCTCTCACAGTATGCTTCAAAACGTCTTCGGTCGATTGCAAAGCCGATGTTGGAAGTTTTAGCCGGTGTTCCGACTGTGGTTTATGGATTTTTCGCTGCATTAACCGTCGCGCCGTTTATTAGATACTTAGGTGAATCTTTTGGCCTAAGTGTGGCGTCGGAAAGCGCACTTGCGGCGGGCATTGTTATGGGGGTGATGATTATTCCTTTTGTCTCATCATTATCAGATGATGCAATTAGTGCCGTGCCAAAAGCGTTAAAGGAAGGTTCTTTAGGGATGGGGGCCACGCCTTCGGAAACAATAAAACAAGTGTTGTTGCCTGCGGCCTTACCAGGGATTGTTGGCGCGATATTGTTGGCAGTATCACGTGCAATTGGTGAGACGATGATTGTGGTAATGGCGGCCGGAATGGCAGCAAACTTAACCGCAAATCCTCTAGAGTCTGTGACCACAGTGACGGTACAAATTGTGACTTTGTTAACTGGCGATCAAGAGTTTGATAGCCCAAAAACACTGGCAGCATTTGCACTGGGTCTAATGTTATTCGTGACGACACTCGCGTTAAACGTACTTGCCTTAAAAGTAGTAAGAAAATATCGAGAACAGTATGACTAATTCAACGCAATCCAATACAGACAATAGTAATATGGCCTCAGTTACTGAAAAAGTAGAGTTAAGCTTAAAAAAACGCCATCGTAAAGAAAACAACTTTAAGCGTCTAGGTTTAGCTGCTGTCGCTTTAGGTTTTGTTTTCGTTACGATTTTGCTCAGTGATATTATAATTAAGGCGACACCGGCGTTTCATCAGTACTGGGTTAAGCTCGATGTAACTTATAAACAAGATTGGCTGGATGTTGAAAATAATAATCCTGAAAGTTTAAAAAAAGCGGACTATAGAAAAGTTCTTAAATCATCTATTTACCAAATGTTCCCCGATGTAAAAGGACGCAAAAATAAACGAAACTTATTCAAACTATTTAGTAGTAACGCGGAGTTCGTTTTAAAAGACAAATTGATTGCTGCGAGTCATAATTTAAATCAAGAGATTAGTCTTTGGGTAAAATTTGATGACGATGTCGATACCTATTATAAAGATAATTTAGCTGACGGTGTTGCGGGTTCTCGAATCAGTGAACAGCAAGCGGCTTGGTTGTCTCAGCTAAAAAAACAAAACAGAGTTGAAAAACGCTGGAATACTGAATTTTTAACCAATGGCGATTCACGTGAACCTGAACTAGCCGGTGTTAGAGGGGCTTTGTCGGGAACATTGCTTACTATGCTAGTAACATTACTTCTTTCATTTCCATTAGGGGTTACTGCCGCGCTGTATTTAGAAGAATTTGCGCCGCAAAACCGGTGGACAGATATAATTGAAGTTAATATCAATAACCTTGCGGCGGTTCCATCTATCGTTTTTGGTTTGCTTGGTCTGGCGGTCATTATTAATATTTTTGGATTGCCTCGTTCGGCCCCGCTCGTCGGCGGTATCGTGTTAACACTAATGACATTGCCGACGATAATAATCGCTAGCCGAGCGTCAATTAAAGCCGTACCTCCTTCTATAAGAGAGGCTGCCTTAGGATTAGGGGCGTCTAAGACTCAAGTGGCATTTGGTCATGTATTGCCTTTGGCGATGCCAGGAATTATGACAGGCACTATCATAGGAATGGCACAAGCATTAGGTGAAACTGCGCCGCTTTTAATGATTGGAATGGTTGCATTCATTGTCGATATTCCAACTGGCGTTACGGATGCTGCAACGGTATTGCCAGTGCAAATCTATTTGTGGGCAGATAGTCCCGAAAGAGCCTTTTTAGCGAAAACATCAGCGGCAATTCTGGTGTTGTTAAGCTTTCTAATGGTGATTAATTTATCTGCAGCTATGCTGCGTAAAAAGTTTGAAAAAAATTGGTAGGAAACAGGCATGAATAATTTGTCTTCTAATGAAGTAAAAAACGAAAACGAAAATTCGCTATTTGATCAAGCGGAATTTTCTGAAACTGTTGGTAATATTTACGCTGATGATGCAAAAATGTCGATCAGAAACGCAAACGTATTTTATGCCGATAAACAAGCGATAAAAAATGTCAGTTTAGATATCGCTAGAAACCAAGTGACCGCACTAATTGGTCCATCTGGTTGTGGTAAGTCGACATTCTTAAGATGTTTGAACCGAATGAATGACACCATCGATATTTGCCGAGTAGAGGGTGATTTGCGCTTAGAAGGCGAAGATATTTACGCTAAAAATCTCGATCCAGTTTTGTTAAGAGCTCGTGTTGGTATGGTGTTTCAAAAACCGAATCCTTTTCCAAAATCAATCTACGATAATGTGGCCTATGGACCTAAGATACATGGGTTGGCGACAAATAAGGCCGAGTTAGATGAAATTGTCATTACAAGCCTGCAGAAAGCAGGTTTGTTCAATGAAGTTAAAGACAGGCTCGACGCGCCAGGAACGGGACTGTCAGGCGGCCAGCAACAACGTTTATGTATTGCTCGTACAATTGCGGTTAGCCCTGAAGTGATACTAATGGACGAACCAGCATCGGCACTTGACCCTATTGCAACCGCGATAATTGAAGAATTAATTGATGAATTAAAGGAAAAGTATACGATTGCCATTGTTACTCACTCGATGCAGCAAGCGGCTCGAGTGTCGCAATCGACGGCTTATTTCCACATGGGGCAGCTAATAGAGATGGGAAAAACGGAACAGATTTTTACCAATCCGACTCATCAGCTTACTGAAAATTATATTACTGGTAGATTCGGTTAATACCGCTTGGATTATGAGGAAAGTCTAATGGAAAATGATTTAAATTTAACACAACACATTTCTAGGCGTTTTAACGAAGAACTTGAAGATGTTAGAAATCAAGTGATGAAAATGGGCGGTGTGGTTGAGCAACAAGTGAGTGAAGGCTTAAAGTCTCTACTCGATTCTGACCTAGTTCTAGCGAAGAAAGTTGTGGATAATGACACTGCGGTTAACAACCTGGAAGTTAATATTGATGAGAATTGCACCCAAATATTAGCTCGCCGTCAGCCAGCCGCCAGCGATTTGCGATTAATGGTCAGTATCATTAAGACAATTACTGACTTGGAACGAATTGGTGATGAAGCTGCGAAGCTAGGAAAGAACGCACTTAAACTAGCCGACGATGGTAAAACTGCGCGCCAATTTGTTGAGCTTAGACATTTAGGTGAGCATGTGAGTGAGACTTTAAATAAAGCGCTAACGGCTTACGCAAGGTTGGATGTTGAAACCGCTATTGAGATTATCCAAAGTGATAAAATTATTGATGAAGAGTTTGATAATATTTCGCGTTTGTTATTAACTAAGATGATGGAAGATCCTAGAGAAATAAAAAATGCGTTGCGTATTTCTTGGTGTGCTAGAGCACTTGAAAGAATAGGTGATCATACTAAAAATATTTGTGAATATATTGTTTACCTTGTGAAAGGAAAAGATATACGTCATACAAGTATTGATGAATTAAGACAAGTAGTAGAAGAGTAAATACTTGTTAAGTCATCAGTTAAAAAGCCACATTATTTTTACACTGTGGCTTTTTTATTTTGTAGCTCAAGTAATATTTTAAGCGTCGATAATTTCAAAGCTATGACTAATCTCAACAGCTTTGTTTAGCATAAGTGCAACTGAGCAATATTTCTCCATTGAGAGCTGACAGGCTCTTTCTACTTGTGAAGGTTTTAAGCTTTTTCCGCTAACCAAATAATGAGCGTGGATCTTTGTAAATACTTTTGGATCAGTTTCTGCTCGAGTCGCATCCAATTCGCAAACACAATCAGTAATATCCTGGCGTGATTTCTTTAGGATCATAACCACATCAATTGATGAGCAACCACCTACAGCCATTAAGATCATATGCATTGGTGAAAGAGCTTTTCCTTCCCCATCCATTGTAATACTTTGTCCTTCTTCGTTTGTGCCGACAAAGGTTAAGTCTTGTTGCCATTTGGCGACTGCTTTCATTGGATTCTCCAGCTAAGATAAATTAGGTTAATAGATATTGAAAAGTGGATTATGCTTGCATCTTGCCTCAAGTTCATCAAAAATCGGTCTGAATTAATATAGCAAGTAATAAAATAGCGGCCTTAATATGATAAGGTGCTAGTATAATATCAACGATAGAGTTGCGGAATCGAAAATGGCTTTAATAAAAGAACCGATTGTTTTGCCCCATAATATAAAAAGCGAACCGATTTTGGAATGGTTTGTTAGTCAATGTCATAAAAGGCGTTACGCGGCAAAAACAACGATTATTTTTGCTGGAGATAAACCTGAAACTTTGTATTTTTTGATTAAAGGCTCTGTCAGTGTATTGATAGAAGACGATGACGGTCGCGAGTTGGTTTTGGCTTATCTTAATTCAGGCGATTTTTTCGGTGAAATGGGGTTATTTGATAGTTTGAATAATCGTAGCGCATGGGTGAGAGCTAAAGTTGAAACCGATGTGTGTGAAATTAGCTATACACGTTTTCAGGCATTGGTAAAAGAACAACCCGAGATCATGTTTAAACTAGCCGAACAAATGGCGTTGAGATTAAGAAAAACTAGTCGCAAGGTAGGTGATTTGGCGTTTATGGATGTAACGGGGCGAGTGGCTAGGGCGTTACTTGATCTCGCTAAAGAGCCTGATGCTATGACTCATCCGGACGGTATGCAGATCAAAGTGACAAGACAAGAACTTGGAAAAATTGTTGGTTGTTCGCGAGAAATGGTCGGCCGAGTGCTTAAAGTATTAGTGGAGCAGGAACACATTTCGGTGAAAGGCAAAACTATGGTGATATTTGGTACTAGATAATAAAACCGAGGAGGCTTTAAAGTTAATGAAACTTCAAATACCTCAACTCAAAGAATTAAAATAACTCTTCTTCTTCTTCAACAACTTCTTCATCTGGATTGAAAATGTCAACAGTTGTTTTTTCGCCGTATTCAGTAGGAGCATTTTCGCTTCGAAAAACTTCAAAAATAGGCTTTTCAGTTTCACTTGAGGCTAATAGCCCCGTTTCAGGGTCTATTTTTACCGTGACGATTCCTTCTGGAGTTGGGTGATTAATTTGTGCTTCATTTTGCAAGGTTTTTTCCATAAACCTTCTCCAGATAGGTAACGCTGAACGGCCCCCCCACTCTCGAACACCCAGTTTTTTAGAGTGATCATCGAAACCAACCCAAGCCGTCGCAACGTGCTGAGTATTGTAACCGCTGAACCAAGCATCTTTAGCGTCATTGGTGGTGCCTGTTTTTCCTGCTAAGTCATTTCGTTTGAGCAAGTTACTTTTAGCGCGGTAGAGAGTACCAAACGCGGTACCACGGTGGATTACATCTTTAAGAATATCGTCAATTAAGAAGCGGTTACGTTCATCCATTACTCTTGGCGCAATAAATTCTTCTGCTACAGGTAACAAAGGTTGATTATAGAAAGTAGCTGTAACTTCTTCGTTGCTTATTTCGGGCTCGTTATTTTGTAGTTCCGAAGATATTTCGATTTCTTGTTGGGCGGCAATAATTTCTTCACACTTATGACAAACTTGAACGGGCTGGTGTTGTTGTAAAATTCGTCCACTGTTAGTTTCTACTCGTTCTATAAACCACGGTTCGATTTTATACCCGCCATTTGCCAGAACAGCATATGCCGATGCAACTTCTAAAGGTGTGAAAGATGCTGAGCCGAGTGCCAGGGATAAGTACGGCTGCATTTTATCGCTAGGAAAGCCTATTTTTTCAAGATAATTTTTTGTATATCTAGGGTTTATTTTACGGATAAGGCGGATAGAGATTGTGTTTTTTGAGTGTCTTAACCCTAAGCGCAAGCGAGTCGGGCCGCCATATTTGTCATTATCATTTTTTGGCCGCCAAAAATTCTCAGCAGTAATATCTTGCTCTACGATTGGCATATCATTGATGATTGACGCTGGAGTAAAGCTCTTTTCAAAAGCTGCAGAGTAAACAAAAGGTTTGATATTACTGCCCAACTGGCGGTTGGCTTGTGACACTGAGTTAAACTTTTTATAGTAATAATCATAGCCGCCCACTAAAGCTTCTATGGCGCCATTGTCTGGCGTGAGAGATACAAAACCAGCGCTGGCTTGAGGGAGTTGGGCTAGCCTATAAATGGTTTCCTCTCCATTCTCGTCAGAAATTACTTTTGAACTAACTCTAATCAGATCACCTTCAACTAATACTTGAGATATTTTTTTGATTGCTGGTCCTCGATGATTTTCATCAACGTATTTTCTAGCCCACTTAACATCTTCCAGCTTTAATGTGTGATTAGTTTTGTTCTTAAATAATATTTCCGCAGTGTTAGACTCATCATTAACAGCAATCACAAGCGCTGGTTCAAGCCCTGCGATAATTGAAGTGGCGGACATCCATTGACTCAACTGTTCTTCAGAAGTATTTTCGTTGAAGTTAAATTGTTGCTCAGCGCCGCGGTACCCATGGCGTCTATCATATTCATCTAAGCCTTCTTTCATGGCTTGTTGAGCGTATTTTTGTAACTTTGGATTTAGCGTCGTGTATATTTTCAAACCATCGTTATAAGCAATATCTCTTCCATACCTATTGATGATTTCGTTTCTTACCATTTCTGCTATGTAGGGAGCATCGACGGTTATACGTGAGCGATGTAGCTTGGTTTCAATTGGTTCTGCATTGGCTTGGTCAAATTGTTCTTGTGTGATGTGTCTTTCAGTCAGCATTCGTCCTAGAACATGGGTTCTGCGCTCAAGTGCTTTTTTAGGGTTTGAAATTGGATTATAAGTTGACTCACCTTTTGGAATACCTGCAAGTGTCGCAAGTTTTGCTAAACTGAGGTTATCTAAAGTTGTTCCATAATAAACCTGTGCTGCTGCGCCAAGACCATAGGCGCGATGACTAAAATGAATTTTATTTAGAAAAAGCTCTAGAATTTCATCTTTGCTGAGTTCAGATTCTATTTTCCAGGCTAGAAACATTTCTGTGATTTTTCGTGAGAAGCGTTTAACACGTGTAAGGTAGTAATTACGTGCAACTAACATGGTAATTGTACTTGCACCCTGACTTTTTCTTCCGGTCATTGCTAGGTTAGCAAAAGCTCTTAGCACCCCTAAGAAATCAACACCTGAATGTTGATAAAAACGTTGATCTTCAGTTGATAGCAAAGCATTTGTGAAATTTTGAGGAACTTGGTCTAAAGTAATAGGTATCCGTTTAGTATCACCAAATTCTGCGATTAATTGGTTGTCTAGAGAATAGACTCGCATTGGTGTCTGTAAACGGATTTTTCGAATTGAGTCGACTTCTGGTAATCCTGGCCCAACAGCTAGGTAAAGTGCGATAAAACCCATAGCAAAGACGATTGAGAACAATGTCACAATATAGATAAGTTTGATCGCAATGCTTGAGTTTGAATTCATATCGCCGAGTTATATTATTTTGTGATTAAAAAGTTGACAGATTATATCGTTATTTGTTCAAAGGGATAACAGGAATAATCAATTATTATGTGCTGAATCGCTAAATATGGCAATTACTTGAAAATAGAAGGTTGTTTGTTAAAACTCTATTAAACGATAATTTTTCTCACGAAGAGAGCGCTTTCTACTAAAACAGCACAAAAATAAGCCTTGACAAGAGAGTGAAATAACGCCAAATTGTGCATGAAAAATTAAAAAACAGGTGATATTTCCGATAGTTAGCGCTATTATTTAAAGTAATTACACAATTACTGCCTGTAACTGGATAAAAAGATAGGAAAAATAGGATTATGCTGGCAAATTTATTTGGTGCAAAAAAAACGTCACTTGTCGGGATAGATATTAGTTCAACTGCCTGTAAATTACTTGAATTGGGCAAAGTTGGCTCTCGTTATCGTGTCGAGAGTTATGCTGTTGAGCCGTTGCCGCAAGATGCCATGACAGATAGGGATATACGCGATCCAGAAGTGATTGGTGAAGCGTTAAAACGTGTAGTTAGTCGTTCAGGTACCAATCTAAAACATGCAGCAGTTGCAGTTGCCGGCTCTTCAGTTATCACTAAAACCATTCAAATGGATAAAGGATTGAATGAAGATGAGATGGAAAGCCAGATTGAAGTTGAGGCGGACCAATACATTCCATATCCGCTTGAAGAGGTAGCGTTAGATTTTCAAATATTAGGTGAGTCTGAAAAAGTTCCAGATAAAGTCGACGTTTTGTTGGCTGCCTCGCGTTCTGAAAATGTTTATAGCCGTGTTGACGCATTAGAAATTGCAGGGTTAACTGCTAAAGTGGTCGATGTTGAGTCATATTCAATCGAGCGTTCTTTCCGTTTATTAACCAATCAACTACCAGACCAAGGAGAAGGTCAGATAATTGCAGTCGCTGATATCGGTGCGACCAATACCAGTTTAAGTATTATGGAAGATTTTAATACCATTTATACCAGAGAGCAGACTTTTGGTGGTTCGCAACTAACTGAAGAGATCCAACGCCGTTATGGACTGTCTTATGAAGAGGCTGGTATGGCGAAAAAGCAGGGTGGGCTTCCTGATGATTACGAGCCAGAAGTACTTGAACCTTTTAAAGAAGCCATCATCCAGCAAGTGAGTCGTTCACTACAGTTTTTTTATGGCTCAAGTCAATATGGAGAGGTTGATCATATTGTTTTAGCCGGTGGATGCTCTGTTATTGATGGTTTAGAGGAAATGATTGAAGAACGTTTAGGTACTACAGCCTCAATCGCCAATCCGTTTGCAGATATGTCACTGTCTTCCAAAGTTAACGCACAAGCACTAAGTGCTGATGCACCATCTCTGGTGATTTGTTGCGGACTTGCTTTAAGGAGTTTTGATTAATGGCAAATATTAATTTACTTCCATGGCGTGAAGAACTACGTCAAAAGAATCAGCGAGATTTTATTAGTATTCTCGGACTGGTTGCGGTACTTGGTGTGGTGGTTATGTTAGCCGTTTATACCTTTTTTGATAATAAAATCGAAAACCAAAATGGTAGAAACAAATACCTTGAAGGTGAAATAAGAAAACTTGACTCTAAAATTAAAGAAATAGAAGCGTTGGAAAAAGAAAGGACAGAACTAGTTGAACGAATGAATATCATTCAAGAACTACAGAGAAGTCGTCCTCAAGTAGTTCATATTTTTGACGAAGTGGTAAAAGCTATCCCTGAAGGAATTAATTTATACAGTATCAAAAGAGAAAAAGATACATTGGTTTTTGATGGTGTCGCTGAGTCTGGCCCAAGAATCTCAGGATTTATGCGTAATGTTGATACCTCTCGTTGGCTCAAGGCTGGTGACTTGTCACAATTTACACCGGATAAAGAATCGGGTAGTAATCGCAAAAAATTTGTTTTAAAAGCAAAAATAAGCTCCCCCGCAAACGATGAAGAGGTGAAGCCATAATGGATATGGATGATCTTAAAAACTTTGACGTCAATAATATTGATTTCAATAATATGGGAGGCTGGCCGGCTGCTGGTAAAGCAATAGTTGCGGCAGTTGTTTTTGCGGCAGTTTTAGCGGCTGGTTATAAGTTACTTATCGGTGATCAAACGCAGTTGCTAGTGCAAAAAGAAAGAACGGAAGTCGATTTGAAAAAGGACTTTGAAAAGAAACAAGCTAAAGCAGTTAATTTAGAAGATTATAAGCGCCAAATGCAAACGATTCAGCAGAGTTTTAAAACCTTATTACAGCAACTACCTAAATCGAGCGAAATGCCTGCTTTAATCGATGACTTGTCTTATGCCGCAACTGGTGCCGGCCTTGAAATGGAAAGCGCCGATTTTTCAGACGAAACAAGTTCTGAATTTTACAAAGTAAAACCCATCTCAATTGTAGTGACTGGCGGTTATCACCAAATTGCCGATTTTGTTAGTCGTATTTCACGACTATCTCGAATCGTGACTTTACACGATTTCCAAATAAAAATAGGTGATGGCAACGTACCTTCTTCACCAGATGAAAAGTTATTAGTAATGACAGTTACTGCAAAAACATACCGTTCTGACTCGGAGGGAGAGTAACATGATAAATTACTCTAGCACTTTCAGTTTGCTCAAAGTGAAATTACCACTACTGGCTTTGTTTTCTTTGATTTTATCGGCGTGCACAAATAATACCCAAGATCTTTCTGATTGGGTAGGTGAGATTAAAAGAAAACCCGCCGGACGAATAGAGCCGATGCCAGAAGTAAAAGAATATAAACCTTATGATTACAGTTCAGGTCATTTAAAAAGCCCATTTTCTGAATTAGAACCTGAGTTAGAGGCTCAATTACAGGCGCTGCAAGATGGGTGCGACGATAGCATCCAGCCTGACATTACACGACGTAAAGAAGACTTGGAACGCTACTCGCTTGACTCTATGGAAATGGTTGGAATGATCAAGAGACCGGGAAGAGAGTGGGGATTGATTAAAATGACTGCAGGCCCATCAAAGGACTCTGTATTTAATGTGGTTGTGGGTAATTATATGGGGATTAATCATGGTCGTATTGTTGCGATTGATCAACAACAAGTAGAAATTACAACTTTAGTTCCTGACAGTAAAGGCTGCTGGGAGCAGAGAACCATTTATATGGCGCTGGTTCAATAAAGGCAAGCTTGAGGTATGGATATGAATTATCAGGAAAAAATAATGAGTTCTTGGAACCGAACAACTAAATTCAAAATGATTCAAGGTGTAAGATTTATGTTAACTCAACAATTTAAATCGCTTTTCTTAATGGTGCTTGCATTACTAAGTTTGACTGCCAAAGCAACTGAAATCCAAGACATTAGCTTTAACGTAATGCCAGGTGATAAAGTAGAAGTGAGAGTGAAAATGGACTCACCTCCACCAAAGTTCAATCCGATCACTACGGAAAATCCTGCTCGCATTTGGATGGATTTTGAAGGTGTTTCTAGTGCGTTAAAAAGAAAGACTCATAGTGTAGGAATTGGCGTGACACGTAGCATCACTGCAGTAGAAGCAGGTGATAAAACCAGAATAGTCGTTAATTTAGTTGAAATGGTTCCTTACTCCTCTAAGGTTGAAGGTAATGAGCTAGTTTTAACTATTGGTTATGGTCAAGACTCACAGCACATCGCTAAATTTAATGCTCCGCTGACAGATATTAATGAACCAGTTCAGAGTGCAAACCAAAATGATATTCTCGATATTGATTTTAAACGTGGTGAAGCCGGTGAAGGCAGAATTGTGGTTGAATTAGCTAGCGCCAATGTTGGCATTGATTTGAGACAAGAAGGTCGTACGGTTTTAGCTGATTTTATGGACGCTAAAATTGCAGATGAACTAATTCGCAAGTTAGATGTAGTTGACTTTGCTACTCCAGTTAAATTGGTTTCAACCAGTATGGTTGGAAGTAATGTTAGGATTGCTGTTGATACACTGAATGAGTTTGAATATTTAGCATATCAAGCAGACAATACTTTTATTATCGAATTAAAGCCATTAACAGAAGAAGAAGTGGAAAGAAAGAAGTTGAGCCAACCTGTGTTTTCTGGCGATAGGTTATCATTGAATTTTCGTGATATAGAAGTTAGGGCAGTGTTATCAATTATCTCTGACTTCACAGGATTTAATATTGTAATTAGTGATACGGTTAGTGGCACTATTACTTTAAATTTAGACTCGGTGCCCTGGGATCAAGCTTTAGATATCGTTTTAAATGCAAGAGGATTAGCTAAACGAGAAAATGGTAATGTCATGTTGGTAGCACCAGCTGAAGAAATAACCGCTCGTGAAACTATGCAGCTTCAATCAGAAAAACAGATTGAGCAGTTAGCGCCACTTAGGTCTGAGTTTATTCAAGTAAATTATGCTAAAGCCACCGAGCTAGCGGAACTAATAAGAACTGAAGGCGCAAACTATTTGTCGGAAAGAGGCAGTGTGGCTGTTGACCAACGTACTAACCATCTTCTAGTACAGGATACCGCTAAAAAACTAGATCAAATATTGTCAATGGTGAGAAAGTTAGATATTCCGGTTAGGCAAGTACTAATTGAGTCGCGCATAGTTGTTGCCGATAATGGATTTGACGAGGCTTTAGGTATTAAATTTGGAGTTACTGGCAGAGGTAGTAATGGTGCAATTTCTGGTGACACCTCAGGTAGTGATAATGTCTTTTTTGATAACAGTCCAAGTGGCCGAAGTTTTGCTGTTAATTTGCCTGCTGCTGGAGCAGCTGGTTCGATAGGTCTAACAGTCGCAAAACTCTCTGAGGGGACTATTTTAGATTTAGAGTTATCTGCACTAGAGAGTGAAAACCATGGTGAAGTTATTGCTTCTCCAAGAGTTATAACAGCAAACCAAAAAGAGGCCTATATTGAAGCTGGGGAAGAGATCCCTTATGAAAAACAAGGTAATGGACTTTTTACCACGATAGAATTTAAAAAAGCGGTGTTAAGCTTAAAGGTTACTCCACAAATTACACCTGATGATCGCATTATTCTCGATTTAATCGTAACACAAGATACTCGAGGGGAAGAGACTGTAGCTGGACCTGCGATTAATACCCGCTCATTAGGTACACAGGTATTGGTTGAAAACGGCGAGACAATCGTTCTCGGTGGTGTTTATCAGCAGAGAGTTAATCACGATATAACTAAGGTGCCCGTTTTAGGTGATATCCCATTTATAGGCGCTTTATTCCGTTCAACGACAGATTCTTCAGCAAAACAAGAACTTTTAATGTTTGTAACACCAAAAATTGTTAAAGATTAATGCTGATATTAGTTATAATCGTTAATCTGAAAAAAATTAAAGGCTAAAAGATTTCAGCACAATGTGGTAAGACCCGCTAAGGCGGGTTCTTGCATTTCTAGAATGAATAAAATTATAGAATGACTTATGTTAAAAGGTAAAAGAAACGTATTTTTAGTTGGACCTATGGGAGCTGGTAAAACAACCATCGGCAAGCAACTCGCTCAAATACTCCATCTTGAGTTTGTAGATTCAGATCAAGAAATAGAAGCTCGTACAGGCGCTCCAATAGATTGGATTTTTGATATTGAAGGAGAGTCGGGATTTAGAAACCGTGAAAGAGAAGTCATTGCAGAACTCAGCCAGCGACAAGGAATTGTATTGGCGACAGGCGGTGGGGCAATTGCTGAAACTGAAAATAGAACTTTTCTAGCGGGAAGAGGAATAGTTGTTTATTTAGAAACCTCTATTGAACAGCAGCTAGAGAGAACTCGCAGAGATAAAAGGCGTCCATTGTTACAGGGTAATGATGATCCCGAATCCACTCTTGTTGAACTGCATAAAGAGCGAGATGCTTTATATCGCGAAATTGCAGACGTAATTGTTGCGACCAATGAGAATTCAATTAAGACAGTAGCCAATAAAATAGTTGCTCAAATAAACCAAAGTTAGTCGAACTGATGCGCCAGTTAACATTGCCTCTAGCTGAGCGCAGTTATGATATATATATTGAAGAAGGTTTGTTAATCCTTCCTTCTCTTCTCGCAAAATTTTTCACTGGCAAGAAGGTCTTAATTTTATCCAATGAAACCATAGCCCCCTTATATTTGGCTAGACTAAAACGATCACTTTCTGACAAGCAAGTTTTCCAGTTTATAATCGAAGATGGTGAAACCTATAAAAACTTAACTAATTTTAGTCGAATAATAGACTTTCTTATTGAAAATAAATTTCGACGAAATGATACATTAGTCGCATTAGGTGGCGGTGTTGTTGGAGATCTTGGTGGGTTTGTTGCTGCAAGCTTTCAGAGAGGCATGGGATTTATTCAAGCGCCAACGAGTTTATTAGCACAAGTAGATTCGTCAGTTGGTGGTAAAACGGCAGTCAATCATTCTCTAGGTAAAAATATGATAGGTGCTTTTTATCAACCAAAAGCCGTACTGATTGATTTGAATACTCTTGATACGCTACCAGAAAGAGAATATATCTCAGGCTTTGCTGAAATCGTAAAATATGCGTTAATTGGTGACATAGACATAAAGCGACTATTGAAATCACAAACGGCCAAGATTCTTGCAAGAGATAAATTGTTATTATCTGAATTAGTTTATTTAAGTTGCAGTAAGAAGGCTCAAATTGTTGCTGAAGACGAAATTGAAAGTGGCACACGAGCCTTGCTTAATTTAGGCCATAGCTTTGCTCATGCAATTGAGAAAGTAACTGAGTATAAAGAATATTTGCACGGCGAAGCTGTTTCGATTGGAATACAAATGGCGTTAAACCTATCATTGAAAAAAGGAATTATAAGCAGCGCATCTGCAAATGAGTACACAAATATTTTATCCTCTCTAGGCTTGCCATTAAAAACAAAATCCACACTATCAATTGATGAATTAGTGGCGGCGATGGTATTTGATAAGAAAAATATGAATGATAATTTTCGCTTAGTATTACCAACAGATAAACACTGCTTAGTAGTAGAAGAGAATGACCTATTTTTGATTAAGCAGGCGATTGCAAAACAACTTAATTAATATAATATATATTTAATAAACAGTGAATTAATCAGTAAAATTGAAGGTAACCATATTGAGTTATGTCAGTTTACATAAAAGCCAATTACTTGACTCATTAGAAAATCAAGTATTATACGCAGACCTCACCAGCATTATTGTTGGAAGAAAGGGAATTGGAAAATCTTTTTTTCTCAATCAACTTCTATTGCGATTAGATGGACAAGTCTATGTGTCTCAAATAGAAGCGACTTCGGTATTAACTCCCACTCAATTGGAAAAATCGATTAGTCTACAGTTAGGTCTAAGTTGGCAAGAAACGGATAAGTCGCTGCTAGAGCAAATTAGCACTAATTTATCCCAAAGAATATTATTAATAATCGATGATGCTCATTTATTATCTTTGGATTGTTTGGAATCATTATTATCTCTGGTCAATCTGTCTGAAACAAACAACCAGAACCCTGTCTATTTAGTGTTGGCTGGAGAATCAAACTTAGCTAATAAATTAAATGAAACCTTGGCTCTGAGCCAGAACCCAAATCTCTGCGTGGTGTTCGAATTACAGCCTGTTGAAGTTTCTGAAACTAAAAATTTATTCGCCGATTTTCAGTCTTTGCAAGTTGATAAAATTGAGACTCTTTATGATGAGCAGAAACTAAATAACTTTTGGCAACTGAGTCATGTCATTCCTGGAGACCTTGAGTTTCAATTAAATCGTTGGTTAAAAGAAATTAAAATAAACAATGAAGTAAAGATCAAGGAAATAGATAGGCTTGATGATACTGCTCACTCCCTGCCGAAAAAGCAATACCTACTGGCGGTAGGTTATATATTGCTAGCTTGTATCTTGGTGCTAGCTTTAATCTATCAAGATGAAATTAACGGAGTGATAACACCTAATGAAGAATTCTCTATAAAAACTCCAGACAGCTCTGATTATTTAGAGTCTCAAGAATCAAAAGTTAACACTACTAGTCAAGTTAATAGTAATGAACTGCTGAATGATAAAGATGAATTCATTACTGGACTTACTTCAAGCAAGGTTGTTAATAACAAAGAAAACAACGAACAAGTTAAAAGTGAAAATAATATTGAGAATTTGGTTGCTAGTGATGAAGCTAAAGCAAGCCTGATTGAAATTAATATAAATGATGGCAATAAATCTGGAAATATACAACAACAGGAAAATGAGGTGGTGGAAAATTTTCAAAATTTTGACAAAACACTAGAACAAATCAAATTTTCACAGCAAGAGAAAAAGTTACTCGCTATGAGGGATTCACTTTTTACTCTCCAATGGATGGGGGTAAGCAGCTTGAAAGCTGCTCAAAAAGTTAGAGACAATCACCCACTTAAAGAGAGTATGCTGATATATAGACGAGTACATAAAGATAATTACCTTTACCTCATTGTTGGAGGTTTTTATAACAATCATGTAGAAGCAGACAATGCTAAAGCAATATATGCGCAAAGAGGCTATCCTGGTAGCCCATGGATCAAATCAATAGAAACAGTTAAACAAGAAGTTAATACATTAAATTAACAGTGTTTGTAGACTTCAGCTCAATTAGATTATTTCAAAATAGATAGCGCTAAGGTAGAATTGCTTCCAATTATTTCCTTCAACTAAATATTTAGGTTTCTCATGCTTAAAAATGACCGTTACATTAAGGCGGCACTTTCGCAGCCAGTTGATAAAACTCCGGTTTGGATGATGCGACAAGCAGGTCGTTATCTACCTGAATATCGTGAGCTTAGAGCTAAAGCCGGTGACTTCATGTCACTGTGTACTAATCCTGAGTTGGCTTGCGAGGTTACCCTTCAGCCATTACGTCGTTATAATCTAGACGCGGCCATTTTATTTTCCGACATTTTAACTATACCAGATGCTATGGGGTTGGGCTTGTACTTTAAGCCCGGAGAAGGACCTGCCTTCAAAAAGCCTGTTAGAACAGCTAGCGATATAAACGCTCTATACGTACCTGATGTATTTGATAAACTAAAATATGTTACCGATGCTGTTAGTGTTATTAGAAGGGAGCTAAAAGGTGATGTACCATTGATCGGTTTTTCAGGTAGTCCTTGGACATTAGCAACTTATATGGTTGAAGGCGGAACTACTAAGAACTTTGGCGAAGTCAAAGGAATGATGTTTGAACAACCACAACTGATGCATAAAATGCTAGATATGTTAGCCAAATCAGTCACCGCTTATTTGAACGCACAGATTGAGTCAGGCGCTCAAGCTGTAATGATTTTTGATACTTGGGGGGGGGTATTATCAACTCAAAACTATCAAGAGTTTTCTCTCAATTATATGCAACAAATTATTGATGGACTCAAGCGAAACCATGATGATTCTCAAATTCCAGTGACCATTTTCACCAAAGGCGGTGCGGGTTGGTTAGAAAAGATGGCGGCAACAGGTGCCGATTGTGTTGGATTGGATTGGACTATTGATATTAATGAAGCTCGCGAGCGAATCGGTGACAAAGTTGCTTTGCAAGGTAATATGGATCCTTGCGTTCTTTACTCAACACCACAAAGAATAGAGCAAGAAGTTTCAGATATTCTGGCTAAATTTGGTCAAGGTAGTGGTCATGTGTTTAATTTGGGACATGGGATTCACCCAACTATTAAACCAGAAAATGTTAAGGCTTATGTGGACGCAGTGCATGATATAAGTACTCAATATCACAAGTAAGTCAATTTTTATAAAGATACAAAAAAAGGCACTTTAAGTGCCTTTTTTCTTGCCTACCTTTTATAACTAGTCAGTGACAGTTATTGAACTTGTTGTAACTGCCCCATTAGGCGTGGTGACACTTACAACCAAAGGACCAGAATCTGAGGTGTCATCCGCTTTAAGAAATACGCCACAACCATTAATGGCAAATCCACTGGAAGATCCGACGGTACAAGCGTTCGGACCAACAATTTCTCCATTACCTGTTTCAAACGAAATTACTGTACCTGACGGCATTATTCCATTATGCAAGTCTGCAACATAAGCTATTACAGAGGCTGGTAGTGCTGTAGTTAAAAAGTAATTTGCAGAATCCGTTGCATCAAGGCCTGATTCAATCATCGATATATTAGCACTTGATCCTGCCTGTAAGATGGTAATATTTTTCCAAATGGTAATTAAGTCTCGAGTACAAATATCCGCATCTTCGCTAGCAACAGGACATAGCAAACCGTTGTATTTGCCATTAGCCTGATCGAATACTTTATTATCATTGAAATCAAGGAACTCTTCATTATCGCCACCGACTTGATAACACTCTAAGGTTACTCCTGTACCATAACACTTTGCATCAACGTCCGATGCTCCAGCTGCTGTAGAGCCATCTTGAAGTTTTCCGTTAAAAATCCCATCTTCATTATCGTCGGTAAACGCTTCAGATAAATCGGTAAACGCCTCACCATCGTCAAATACCCCATTCGCATTTGAGTCGGTAAAACTTTCTTCACCTTGTACTATCGCTCTGATTGTCACGCGGTTTCCATAAACTTGGCCTAGTCCGCCAAAGAATGCTGCTTCAGAAGTTGTGGCTGCGGTAGCGTTGCTATAGAAGCATGGGTAACCAGCCGCGTTTAAGTTGGTGGCAGTGCCGTCAGCTAAAAGGCATTCACCAACAGACACATCACCAACTTGACGAGTAATAGCATTAGGATCTCTTAGTGCTGGTAGAGGTACTCTTGGCGCGCCACTTGTCCAAAGAACTGAACAAAGCCCATCAACAGTATTACAAGACGAGTCGATAGAGCCAAACTCGGTAACAAAAGTAATTGCCGTTCCATCGGCAACAGGATTATTAAAATGATCAGATGCTCTTGCAGTAATGGTAGAAGTGATCCCATCTAAGGCCCAAGCTTCAGGGTTTAAGTCAGAAGCGGAAAGACTCAAGCTGTTAAAGTCGGCAACGCCTGTAGAAATAACTAACTCGTCAGATAGAGTAGCAATATCTGAATCACTTTCTAAAATAGCTCTAACTCTAACGGGGCCAGGAATAGTTCCCGCTTGTACTATTACATCAACTAGACCATTCGCATCAGTTTGGGCTGCGCCTTCTATATTAGTATCTGGACTAATATCAACTCCACCTACATTAGTCACTAACTCAAAATTAACTCCAGTATTTTGCACCGGTTTATCAATTGAGTCGACAACCCTAAAGGTTACTGTCGAGGTTTCTGAACGTCCAGAACCACCAGTTCCTTTTAAAGCAATGGTTGTCGGACTAGCACTAATAAATTGAATGCTACCAGCTGAAGCTGGTTGTACGTCAATGGTTCCGCTAACGCTTAATAATTGCTGACCTATATTAGCTGAAATTGTTATGGTGTCTGTAATTCCACATCCTTGATCTTTGTAGGTTGAGCTAAATACTCCATTGGACGACTCAACATTTGTGTCTAGCGTCGCTGTATTTGATTGACTACATTCAGAACTAAATTGAACAATGGCGGTTTCATTTAACAGTGAAGTGACTCCATTTGTAGTTTCAGTGATAGTTACTTCAATTAATGAGGTACCATTGGCGCCTATACTCGCGGGTGTAATTGTCGGCTCAGACATAGCAACATCAGTTGCTGATATACTTACTTCAAAATCTTTTGATGCGCTTATCCCGCCATCAACCGACGCTGTAACTGTCCCAGCACAACAAACATCACTTGGAGTTAATACCACCCTGGCAATACCATCTGAATCAGTTAATGCTGACTCACTTGATAGAACTCCGACATCACCGTTTAAGCTGAAATTAACTCGAACGCCTTCTGAACCTACGCCACCATTGAGTAATGTCGCTTCTAAAGTTCCAGGAGATGAGCCACTAACATTAAGGGTGTCTGCACCAGAAGGATCTTTTAATGCTAAGTCAAAACTAATAAAGGTAGATGTTCCATCTCCTGCAGTGGTGAAGCCTAATACAGAAGATGTTTCTCCTGACGACAAAGTACCTGTTACTTCACCGGCGCCTTCAACTGAACCTGCAGTGAGTAAAATCGTTGCGTCACCTGAAGAGTCTGTAAGCGCTGTTCCTGAGTCTGGATCTAACACGCCCTCAGCTCCAGATAAAGTGAATGTAACAACAACTCCCGATACTGCACTACCGCTACTATCTATCACTGACGCGGTTATCGTTGCTGGGTTGACAGCGGTAACATTGGTGTCGGAAATTGAAAGACTCACGGTAGTTGTGGTCGTAGTGGTATCGTCATCAGTTGTATCGGTTGTTGTGTCATCATCAAAACCGCCGCTACCACAAGCTGTAATAAATGCAAATAACATAACTGTCGCGATAAAATGCAACGCCTTGAAAGGTGAGAATGCCTTGAGTGACCAATCCATCTCTTGTGTCTCCTATAGCCTGTTTATCCAGGAATTTAACAGCTAAAACAAATAAAAATCGGGTTATGTAAAAGAGCCTACCTAATCAGAGGCTATATTACAATCAAATATCACTAAAAAGTTACTAAAAACAATGAGTTCTTAACCAAAGTTAGACTAAATTCTAGCAGTTGCCAAGTGTCTACTTCTCATTTTTAAACTATTCTTAGTTTGGTTAAAAAATACCTTTGTAAGATTAATGCTATTCTCAACAATTAAGTGTATGCAATTTTAGCCAATTCTGTTGAGAATTTAGGATAAAATGACCTAAGAATAGATAAAAGGTGATTTTTCTTTTTAAGGCAACTGAATAATTATGTTTATAACTTCTCGATTTAAAGCCAATTGGTGGTTCAAAAATAGACATTTGCAGACTATTCTTGGGGCTGTTTTTAGACGAACTGAATTACCTGTCACCATGAAACGGTGGCGTTTAGAGTTAGCTGATAGTGATTTTATTGATGTCGATACTTACCTAAACAAAAATAACCGAGATAAAAGTGAAACGGTATTGTTGCTTCATGGCTTAGAAGGGTCAACTGACTCCCACTATATGCAAGGTATTATCAAGCAATTAATCGACCAAAATAAACAAGTTGTTGTGATGCACTTTCGGGGTTGTAGTGGAGAAGTGAACCGATTAATTCAAAGTTATCATAGCGGGGTAAGCGATGACCTACAGGAAGTAATTGAGTTACTGCAAGAGCGACAACTTAAAGTTGATTATCTAGTTGGCTTTTCACTTGGCGGCAATGTTCTGCTTAAGTGGTTGGGGGAGGAACGAGACCATTTTCAAGTTAAAGCCGCTGTAGCAGTGTCAGTACCTTTAATGTTAAATGAATGTGCAAACTCGATAGATGCTGGCTTTTCTAAAATTTACTCTGGCCGCTTACTCAAAACGCTTAGAATTAAAACCTTAGATAAAAAAGCCCTTTTTCCTTCTGGTGTGAGTTTGAGCAACCAAGAAATAAAGCACCTCAAGAGCTTTTGGCAATTTGATCATAAGGTGACGGCACCCATTCATGGCTACGCAAGTGCGTCAGACTATTACCAAAAGGTTTCAAGTCGTCAGTTTTTGAAAAGTATCAATATCCCAACATTAATTATTCATGCTAAAGATGATCCCTTTATGAATAGCAATGTTATCCCTGACAAGAATGAATTGTCTGAATCAATTCAGTTTGAGCTGAATGAGCATGGCGGTCACGTTGGTTTTATTAGTGGTCGTTGGCCTTGGAAGCCTGAATATTATCTTGATCGTCGGATCTCAGAATTTCTGGATCAATACCAGTAAATAAAGTAGTCTGACCAGATCGTAAATAAACTTATCAAGACACTACATTTAAATGAAAAGAAGAGTTTTTATTAAATCAATGGTCGCAACAAGTATAACAATGCTTGGCGGCGTGACTGCTTTTCAATGGTACCAACAAAATACACTTGATTATCAGGCTAACCTAAAAACTCAGTTTTTAACGACTGACGATCAATTATTATTGAGTATTTTCGTTCCTGTAATGGTCGCTGAGTTGGACGTAGCACCTAACTTGAACACTTCAATTTTGAATATCGATCAAGCCATTATTCGATTGCCGTTAAGGACACAAAAAGAATTAAGGGAGCTGTTTGATCTGCTAAGTTCTGGTATCGGACGAATGTTGCTTGCTGGCGTTTGGCTCAATTGGCAAAAAGCCAGCTTTTTTGAAGTGAACGACTTCTTGGTTGACTGGAGAGAAAGTCAGTTACAGCTATTACAACAAGCTTATGTCGGGTTACATCAGTTAATCATTGGTAGTGTTTATGCTGAAGCTGCTCATTGGGACGCAATTGGTTACCCCGGACCTCCGTTTTAGCTTTTAATTGATACTGAAAAATGAACGAAAAAACACCGTAATAACTATTCAAATATCGAGACTTAAATTGACTATCCAATACCCTAATACCCAGGATTACTCCATTGATACTCCTCAAGCTGAAATTGAGTGCGATGTTGTAATCGTTGGTACTGGTGCTGGCGGCGGAATTGCCGCTGAAATATTGAGCCGTTCAGGACTTAATGTTTTGATGATTGAGGAAGGACCTTTAAAAACATCTGCTGATTTTAAGATGCAGGAAAAACAGGCCTATACCGATCTGTACCAAGAAGTTGCAGGTCGTCAAACCGTGGATAAGTCGATCCAAATTTTGCAGGGAAGAAATGTTGGTGGTTCTACTACGGTTAACTGGACTTCAAGTTTCCGCACTCCAGAGCCTACTCTGTCGCATTGGATAAATGAACATTCAGTCATTGGTTTGTCGCAAGTCGAACTTTCACCTTGGTTTAGTTGGGTTGAAAAGCGACTTAATATAGCGCCCTGGACAATTCCAGCTAACACTAATAACCAACTATTAGCGGATGGGGTCAAGAAGTTGGGATGGGAATCAAAAGTGATCCCGCGCAATGTAAAAGGCTGTGCCAATCTAGGTTATTGCGGAATGGGATGCCCTTTAGACGCGAAACAGTCAATGTTAGTTAGTTGTATTCCAACGGCGCTGGCTAATGACGCTAGACTTATTAGCAGAGCGAGAGTCGAGTCTTTAATAATTGAGGGGGACAAAACAACTGGCGTGATGTTAACAAGTATGAATGCGTTTGGTCAGTTAAAACAAAAAGATGTGACTAAAGTTTTAGCCAAACATACTGTGTTGTCTGCAGGAGCAATTGGCAGTCCGGCAGTTCTAATGAGAAGTAATTTGCAAGAGAAAAGCTCAAATATTGGTAAAAGAACATTCTTGCATCCAGTCACCGCCACGGTCGCAAAAATGCCGGACGCGGTAAATGCGTTTTATGGTGCTCCGCAAAGTATTTATAGCGATCAGTTTTTATGGCGAGATGGTGTGAAAGGTGAATTGGGTTATAAAATTGAATCGCCGCCGTTACATCCCTTGATTGTTTCAACACTATTTCGCCAGCATGGTTCAGAGCATATTGAAAAAATGAAGGACTTCGCTTATTTTCAGGCAAACCTAGCACTTCTCAGAGATGGTTTTAACCCTGAAAGCAAAGGCGGTTCAGTTTTATTAGATAAAAACAATTATCCACAACTCGACTACTCTCCTGATCCTCTGCTTTGGCGCGGTGTACGCCATGCGATGTTATCTATGGCTGAAATACAGTTTGCCGCTGGCGCAAAAAAAGTGTTCCCATTACATATGGATGCAAAATATTATTTATCGTGGAGTAAGGCGAAAACGGCAATCAAACAGCTGACACCTAAAGTACTCCGCTGGCAGCTTGTTAGCGCCCATGTAATGGGTGGGTGTGCGATGGGACAAGACTCGGGTTCTGCTGTGTGTGATAGTGACGGCAGGTTTAACCGACTCGATAATTTGTCTGTACTCGATGGTTCATTATTTCCGACCAGTTTGGGGGTGAATCCACAATTAACTATTTATGCAGTTGTTGCTAAACTGGCTTCTAAATTATCATTAAATTTAAATGGCGATTTACCACAAGACCTCGCTTTGTTGTGATTTTTAGTTGAGAAATAAGTATTTTTAAAGGTTTATTATGTCAAAAATAGCGCTTTACCCAGGAACATTTGACCCTATTACCAATGGTCATTTAGATCTTATTGTTCGTGCCTCAAAGTTATTTGATAAGGTGATTGTGGCGGTAGCGCAAAGCAGTAGTAAGAGCCCATTATTTAACGTTGAACAAAGAGTTAAATTAGTTGAAGCAGTAGTACACAATTTACCTAATGTCGAAGTTTACGGGTTTTCAGGCTTATTGGTCGATTTAGCCAAAAAGAAGCAAGCAAAAATACTATTACGTGGTTTGCGGGCTGTTTCAGATTTTGAGTATGAATTTCAACTGGCAAATATGAATCGAAGACTAGATCCTGAAATTGAAAGTGTTTTTTTAACTCCCTCAGAACAGTTTTCTTTTATATCGTCGTCTTTAATCAGAGAAATTGCGGCTTTAGGTGGTGAGATCAGTCAATTTGTACCAACAGAAGTACAAGAAGCTTTAGAGTTTCGTTTTAAGTCTTGCTGAATGAGTTGAGTATATTGGGGAGCGGTTGAACCTAGTGTATAATATAGAATTAATTATTAAATCCTAGAGTAATAAATTTCATGTCACTGATTATCACCGACGAATGCATTAACTGTGATGTTTGTGAACCTGAATGCCCGAATGAAGCGATCACTCAAGGTGAAGAAATATACGAAATTGATAAAGACAAATGTACTGAATGTGTCGGTCACTATGATGAACCTCAATGTGTTCAAGTGTGTCCTGTTGAGTGTATTCCTCTCGACGATAATAATGTTGAGAGTCATGACAAGCTTGTTTTAAAGTATGAAAAATTGACTGGAAATAACTTTGTTGGCTGATTTTCATTATTGTTAGAGCTAAGTCAGAATAAATACAGGCTAGACTTATGCTTAGCCACTGGTTATAGTTGCCTGCTAAAGTATCTGGTTAGAAGAATTCTCGATATCAAAGAAGAGTGAAGCTTTGGTTTAGAGCGTATTAAATAGGGTTAAACATGCGCAAAAATAGAAGACATAACGAAGATGAAACAGAAGTTGATATGACACCGATGCTCGACATCGTGTTTATCATGCTGATCTTTTTTATCGTGACAACTTCATTTGTTAAAGAAGATGGCATTGTAATAAACCGTCCTGCAGCGGCTCCACCGGATACACCTAATGAGTCACCTACTCGCCCAATATTGATAGAAGTGAATGATTTAAGTGAGGTAAGAATTGGCGGACGATTAGTTGACGTTGGCGCAATTCGAGCTAATGTTGAATCTGCTCGAGCTAGAAGCCCTAAATCCTTAGTTATCGTACGGGCGCATGAGTCGGCAACAACCGGTGTGGTTGTGAGTGCAGTCGATCAGGCTAGATTAGCTGGTGCAGAAAAAGTGACTGTGGTTAAACCGGCGAGTTAATCAATAAAGTTATAGAGTCAAATGTTTAGATCAAAGGCGACTACTTTTAGTCGCCTTTTTTATTACTTACTTTAATAAAGGCTAATATGAGTAAAGTTATCGCGATAATAACATTAGGGCTTATTGCTTATTATTGGTCTTATACCCAGAAGCTCAAATCTATTGCTTTGCGAGCGGCAAAGAATCGATGCAATGAATCTGGGGTTCAATTTCTTGATCACACCGTTGTTTACAACCAATTTAAATGGCAAAAAAATGCTAATGGGCAGAAGCGTTTATTTCGAGAATATCTATTTGATTTTACCTCGACCGGCGAGCAACGTTACCAAGGTAGAATTTTATTGCAAGCACACCATATCGTATCAGTCGAACTTGATCCTTTTTCGCTCAATTAGAGGAAATCAACTAGCTGGCTAATTTTGGTGCCAGTAGGATCGTCCTCTGTTATATTGAGCCTCTAAATAGTTAAAAAATAATCATTATAAAATCCTATATGACATTAGACTGTAGCCTTCAACCTCAAGCACTTACCGTGAGTCAACTTTGCTTGTCTATAGGCAACAAAATTATCGCAGACAAAATCTCTTTTTCTATCCCCTCAAAAACAAAAGTAGCTTTAGTCGGATTAAATGGTGCCGGTAAGTCGAGCTTAATCAAGTTGTTAATCGGTGAGCTTAAAGCTGATGAAGGAGATATTCGTTTTCAACCTGAGTTAGTTGAGGGCGGCGGAAACGGAAAATTTACGCCTGACAGTCGAAGCTTTAAAGCTAAACTTGGTTATCAGGCCAGTAATATGCTCGCGTTGGGCGCTGTTACAGCTTATGAATATTTGCGCTTATGCTGTCAGTTAAAAGGGATGCTAAAAAGTAGTGTCGAAAATCAAATAGCAAAAGTGGTTGAGCAGTGGCAGTTATCGGAAATTATCAGTCGTCCTTTGACACAATTGTCTCAAGGAAATTTGCAGAAGCTAATGATCGCCCAAGCATTCATTAATCAGGCTGAATTTATCTTCCTGGATGAACCAACTCAGGCGCTTGATCCTGTTGAGCAACAAAGGTTTGTTGATAATTTATGTGAGCTAGATGATTTTCAAATTTGTTTATTTTCATCTCACCATATTAGTGAAGCTGTTGCAACGGCCAATTTAGTATTAATTTTACATTGCGGTCAGTTAGTCGCTTTATTAAACCTAGATTCAGAGAATGAATACTGGCTTATGACTAATCTGAGTCAAGAGAAACTAGAGAGTGTCATATCATCATTTAAGCATCAAATGGTGTCTATTGAGTTGTGTTACCAAAATAAAAATAATTTATTTTGTATACGAAATTTATCTGCTGAAATTTGGAAAAAACTATTACAGGAGCTGGCTCCTATAGATCAATCGTTAAATGGGCTGGGGCGTGCTAGTCACGCCATGATGCCATTGTTTGCGATATTAGCTAATGAGCAACTTTAATATGCTGGGGCTTATTAGTAGTTTATTGAAAGTAACTTGGCGGCTTAAAAGTACCATTTTAGTTTTGCTTGCTGTGACTCTGTGCATAGGTTTTTTTGCAAAGGTTAGTTATCAACAGTTTATATATCTACAAGCGCAAAACATTAGCGATCTGTCGGTTTTTAATGAAATTATTTATCCGCTTGCAGGGCTTACACTTATTTGTCAGATCACGTTAAGTCTATTGATTTCAGTTCAGTTAATACCAACTTTTGTCGCTTCAGGTCAAGGGACATTAATACAGCAGTCAAGTGTTGAAACAAGCACTCTATTATTTTCTCTTTTAACTCCTATTTTAGCTTATTCGTTATGGCCACTGCTCAACTTAATTTTAATTAGTTTCGTACTCGACTCATTAACTAATATTGATTTGTTTCGTTTAGGCGTAATGTTATTAGGTTTGATTTTTATTGGCTTCATTTGTAGTGGGGTTATTTTAGCTATCTGTTTGAAAGCACGTGGAGTTTTGCTCGCAGCTCTTCAATCAAGCTTTGCTCTAGTTGTATTGTTAGTCATTGAAATTAGTATAAAAGAATTAATGCCTAACATTATTTTTAATCTTCAATGGAGAGGATTGTTTTTACCTTTTTTTTCAATGCGAGAAGGTTTAATTGTTTATGCCGATCTCCTCAACTACTTAGGTTGGGGAATATTAGTCTTTAGTATCTGCTATTTGCTGGTACGGAGAAACACTGCAAACAATTTGAGTAGAAAGGCAAGTATTGTCACTTTACTCAGTCTAATTATTATTCTTGCTTCGAGCTTTATTCCAGGGAAAATCGATTTAAGCCGAGAGCTAAGAAGTAGCCTTTCAAAGAATTTAGAACAACACTTATTATCGCTGACCTCTACTTTAGAAGTTATCGCAGTAATTGATGAAAAAACAAACCGTGATGAAATAATGCGTGGTTTTGAAATTATTCATCAAGTACAACCGAACAGTAAAATAGAGTTTAAGTCTCGACAGAGTTTGGGGCCGGGGATAAAACATGCGGGACAATATATTCAATTCAAATTAGATGAGCAACAACAAGCTGTAGCTTACCCTTTTGAGCAGAATGTAAAAATTGTTTTTGAATTGGCAATTGAGCAAATGCTGAAACGAAAATTACAGTGGATAACTTTTGTCGAAGGTCATGGTGAGGCGTCTATTTTTTCAAAAAAGCCGTCTGGCTTAGGTGAGCTATATCAAGAGTTAACAGCAATGGGGTGGCCGGTAGCAGCGCAAAACTTATCTGAAATGCCTATCATTAGCGACAATACCGGACTGTTGGTAATTGCTGCCAGTCAACAAGAATGGTTGCCTGCGGAAGTTGATTTAGTTTTAAAGTATTTAAATCGAGGTGGCCACTTATTAGTATTAGCCGATCCTACGAGTTTCATTCCTGAGTCGATAGAGTCATTTATTGGTATATCTCGATTTAATGGCACGTTAGTCGACTGGAATGGCTACCAAAGCGGTACACCACACCCTGCCGTTGTGATTATTCACTCAAAAACCAAACATCCAGTGGTTAACAACTTGAATAGTTTGCTAGCATTTCCTTGGGCAAGCGGTCTAAAACTGGCGCCAAAAGAAAACGATCCCAAACTATTTTTTGAGCCAATCATTAATACTCACAAGGGAGTGTGGAATGAGTTGGATATTAATTCTGAGCAACTCTCATTTGAACAAGATAAGGGGGAGTTACAACAATCGTTTGTGCTAGCTATGTCACACTATAATACTGAAACCGATCAGAAAATTGTGTTTGTTGGTGATAGTCAATTTGCATCCGATACTGCAATCAATAATTATGCAAATAAACAGTTTACGTTAAATCTAATTAGTTGGTTAACCAACTCCGCTAGAAATAATATGGAAAGTGTAAATTTAGATAACAGTATTAAACCTGACTTGTATGGTCACTTTATTATGAATTGGTTTTTTTCTGCTATATTACCATTAATCATTTTATGTTTATGGTTGGTATCTTACGGGTTGCGATACCGCCGACTCAAAGTGGCTTTTCAATAAACTTATGTCAGCAAAAAAACAAGATTCTCAAAAAATCAATTTAACTCAGTCTCAATGGTTAAACATTATCATTATTACAGTGAGCGCAATGCTACTCGCATCGGTACTCATTGATCGTATGTTGAATAAAGCGAGTGATAATACAGCGGTTGAACAATCAAGAGCTCAGCAAAATGTAATTATCAATAAAATTGATTTCGGTGAATTTCAATTTAGTTTAGTTGATGGTGTTTGGCAAAGCTCAGCTGAAAAAATAGCGCAGCCACAGCTTTTATTAATAGTGGCTCATTGGCAGTCACTATTGCAACAGTCGGGTGAACCGCTTAAGCATTCCGAGCTCAATGGTCATACTTTGTTAATTTATCTATCTAACAAAGAGACTCCAATCATCGTTAAGTTGGCTCAATTACAAGGCGAAATACTGATTAGTTTTGTCACTGCAAAACGA
>Ga0114899_1000386_pt1 | contig 32311 bp, 23 predicted proteins | sample MalvireepMed_215_FD_83497 | JGI IMG/M metagenome (GOLD analysis project Ga0114899, IMG submission 83497) | Marine viral communities from the Global Malaspina Expedition - Malaspina viral metaG DeepMed_215 | ecosystem: Environmental > Aquatic > Marine > Oceanic | place: Mediterranean Sea...
GATAAAATGGAGTTCTTCGTTTACGAAACAGGCGAAACGATTAAAGCGGTCAACCGTCCGATTATTATCATTACGAGTAATAATGAGAAGGAACTGCCTGATGCTTTTTTAAGACGGTGCTTCTTTCATTATATCAATTTTCCCGACCGTGAAACCATGAAAGCAATTATCGCGGTGCATTTCCCAGATATTAAAGCCGACCTTTTAAAAGAAGCGTTGGATATCTTTTTTAAGGTCAGAGATATTCGCGGATTAAAGAAAAAACCTTCAACTTCGGAACTGATCGATTGGCTCAAATTATTACTGGCCGATGATATACCCGAAGGTGTCCTTAAAGATCGCGATCCGAGCAAAGCCATTCCTCCACTCTATGGCGCTTTATTGAAAAACGAGCAGGATGTTCATTTATTAGAAAAGTTAGCTTTTATGTTAAGGCGTGAATCTTAAAGGAATAATGCTTCGCCATGTTAATTAACTTTTTTTATGCTTTAAAAAAAATGGGACTGCCGGTTTCCATCAAAGAATTATTGCAACTGCTGGAAGCGCTGCAGCAAGGGTTGGCATTTTGTAATATCGATGAATTTTATGTGTTATCCCGTTTATGCTTGATCAAAGACGAAAAGCATTTTGATCGATTCGATAAAGCTTTTGGCGCTTATTTTAACGAGCTTGAAAACTTCGAGGATATTTTAGAAGCTTTAATTCCTGAGGACTGGTTACGCTCAGAATTTATGAAAAGTCTATCCGATGAAGAAAAATCTAAAATACAATCATTGGGTGGATTAGAAAAATTATTAGAAACCTTTAAAGAGAGATTAGAAGAACAAAAAAAACGTCATTCTGGTGGCAACAAGTGGATTGGCACTGGTGGCACCTCCCCTTTTGGCCACAGTGGTTATCACCCTGAAGGCATTCGAGTTGGCGGGAAAAGTCGCAATAAAAGCGCGGCAAAAGTTTGGGAGAAAAGAGAATTTAAAGACCTTGACGATAGCATTGAACTTGGCACTCGCAATTTAAAAGTTGCATTACGAAAACTAAGAAATTTTGCTCGTAGTGGTGCTAGTGAAGAACTCGATCTCGACACTACTATTTCAAGCACCGCTAAAAATGCAGGTATGCTTGATATTAAAATGGTACCTGAACGCCATAATGCGGTTAAAGTATTGTTGTTTTTAGACGTTGGCGGTTCGATGGATTATCACATTAAAATTTGTGAAGAGTTGTTCTCTGCCTGTAAAACAGAATTCAAGCATTTAGAATATTATTATTTCCATAATTTTATCTATGAGAATGTTTGGAAGAATAACGCCCGTCGATTCGATGAAAACATTCCACTTGAAGAAGTTCTAAGAACTTACAGCAAAGACTACAAAGTCATTTTTATCGGCGATGCCTCGATGTCACCTTATGAAATATCTCACCCCGGCGGCAGTGTAGAGCATATGAATAAAGAAGCTGGATATGTATGGATGCAAAGACTCAAAGCTGAATTTGATTCGGTGGTTTGGTTAAATCCTGTTGAGGAACATTATTGGCACTACACTCATAGTATTGAAATGACTCAGCAGTTAGTTGAGGGAGAAATGTATCCGTTGACGCTTAATGGTATGGAGCGGGCAATTAAATCGTTGGGTTGAACTAGATAGAATTTTCTACATTAAATAAAGGCGAACTTAACGAGCAGCCACTTGTCGAAATGTCACACTTAAATACTATGGATACTCATCAATGAAAAAGATCTTCCACTTAGCGCTATTAATTATTTTTACTACTGGAGCGCAGGCCAAAACAACAAGCAAAAAACTCTTACTGGAAAAACTCGCATCAGGCCATATGGTAGCTGACGTAACGATTAAAAATTTTACTTCTAAATTTATAATCGACACGGGCTCTACTTCGAGCGTGATCAACAAAGCGTTAGTTGATAGATTAGCGTTAAAGGCAGTTGAGAGTGATAGTAAAATCAAAGGCTACGCGCCAGGACAAGCTGAATACTCAATGTCTCAATATTCAGTTAAGAAGCTTCAAATAGGCGACTTTCTAACTACCGATGTGACGTTTGTTGAGCAAGATATTACCGCTGCATTTGCTGGTTTAACTGAGTCTCCTATTGGCGGAATTCTAGGCCAGGAAATTCTAGCAGCTCATGGTCTATTATTGGATATTAATAACAGCACACTTTCATTTCCTGCTAATAGTGCTTTCGAAGGCTATACCTCAATTCCAATGTTGATCTCTAATATCGGCTTGCCAGTTATCGAACTCTCCATCAATCAAAAACCGGTAAATATGATTATAGATTCTGGGGCAGGTGAAGTGATGTTAGATCAGAAAATTGCTGAATCGGAAAACTTTGGTGAAATTAAATTTCCTGAAGGTATGGTTGGTTATGATGAAACTGGTGTTGAAAGACAGATAGGGTTAATCGAGCAAGGCGATATTTCAATCGGTGGCCAATCATTTAAAAGACATTTGCTGGTAGATGACTTTAGTAACTTACTAGAACAAATAAATGCTTCACGAAAGAAAAAAGTCGTTGGTTTGATCGGTTTGAATGTTCTTTCTGGTTTGTCTGCTCTGGTGGATATAAAGAATCAGAAACTTTACATTAAGTAAGATTAACTTGGGATTCACTCATAGCTCGAATATTACCAACCTATGAGTGAATAGTTTTGTCTATTTCAAGTGACGCCATAAATGAGTAAAACTCAACGCAATTCTTTTTGCTAATTGCTCACTAGTCGAGCTACCAGCGTGTCCGCCTTCCATGTTTTCGTAATACTCTACTTCTTGCCCCATGCTGATTAACTTTGCAGCCATTTTTCTAGCATGGCCAGGGTGAACACGGTCATCACGAGTTGAAGTGAAAAAGAATGTCGGTGGATATTTTTGATCGGCTTCTACATTTTGATACGGACTATATTGTTTAATAAATTCCCAATCAGAAGTATCAGGGTCGCCATACTCCGCCATCCAACTCGCGCCAGCTAACAGCTTGTGATATCGCTTCATATCAAGTAGCGGTACACCGCAAATAACCGCACCAAATAAATCAGGTCGACGGGTCATAGTTGCACCGACTAATAAACCACCGTTAGAGCGCCCTTCGATGCCTAAATGTTTTGCCGAAGTAATTTTACGTTTGGCTAAGTCTTCAGCCACTGCTTCAAAATCTTCAAAGGCTTTGTTTCTATTTTCTTTTAGTGCTGCCGAGTGCCATGCGGGGCCATAAGCACCACCACCTCTGATGTTGGAAACTACATAAACACCACCACGCTCAAGCCACATTTTTCCGTAAGCACCATTGAGCGCTTCGTAGGAGCCAGAATAAGATGGTCGCATGGTTGCTCTGAAACCACCGTAAGAAAACATATGAGTTGGGTTTTTACCATCGAGTTTAATGTTCTTATTCATGATCACAAAATAGGGTACAGAAGTACCGTCCTTTGACTTTGTGAAATATTGTTCAACTTTAAAATTTGAACTATCAAAAGTTGCTGGCTGCTGCATCACCACTTTTGCATTGAGTTTAGTGTCGACCGAATAAAGTGTTGGCGGCGTTAAAAAACCTTCGTAGCGGGCAAAAAACTCACCGGTTGTATCGTTGGTCGCTTCAATTTCAATAGTACCTGTCTTAGGTAAATCAATCTGACGAGAAGCCCATTTGCCATCGGTATTCTCATAAAAATAAACCCGCGATTTCACGTCTTCTAAAATAACCGCCAGAATACCTTTTTTGGTCACGGTAATATCTTCCACAATCGCTTTACGGTCGGGTTTAATTAAAATCGTTACCTTGCCTTCTTTGCCTCGAAGCACCGCAGGATCAATAATTAAAACAGAGCCTTGTTTGTAATGTTCGCTTTTAAACTCCCAGTCTTTTTGTAATGTCACCACCAACTGATTATCAATAGCGCTATTAATGACAGCTGATTCAGGCAAACTCAATGCAACAGTTTTATCATCAATTAACTGTGAGTAACGATTGGTCCAAAAAGTTAAAGACTCAACCACTAAATCAATATTACCCGTTTCAGTCGCCATGCGAGTAGCATAAGCAGCTACAGACTTTTTATTTGCTTGGATAACCGTTTTAGCCTCGGACAGTGGCGTGCCTCTTTGCCAAACCTTTTGAATTCTTGGATAACCCGAATCTGTCATTGAGTCAGGACCAAAATCGGTACCGACAAAAACATGGTCTTCATCAATCCATGAAACGTTCATTTTAGCCGTGGGTAAATTAAAACCAACGCCGACAAAATTTAATGTTCTACTGTTAAATTCACGCAACTCATGGGCATCACTACCACCCGGCGATAAACTCACCAAACATTTTTCATACGCTGGTTGGAGACAATCCATACCTTTAAATACCCACTTAATATCGTCCTGCTTTGACATTTTATCGATATCAATCACAGTTTCCCATTTTGGTGAGTCAGAGCTAAAACTTGCAAGTGTCGCGCGGCGATAAATGCCACGGGGATGTTTCGTATCTTTCCAGAAGTTATAAATCCAATCACCGCGCTGAGTAATACCTGGCAATTTATCTTGCTGGTTTAATGCAGATAACGCATTTTGATATAAAGATTGGTAAAGGGGATCGCTTACAAGCGATTTATCAGTCGCTTTATTAGCTTGTTTAACCCATGCCAAGGCCTTTTTTCCGTCAACCTCTTCAAGCCAGAGGTTTGAGTCTTTTATGTTGCTACTTGCCAGCGCAGTTATTGCTGGCAACATAAAGAGTCCAGCGAGTAAACTTCGTTTCATTGTTAAACATCCTGATGAGAGCTATTTTGTGTTTTGTACCCTATCGTATGAATGCCATTTAATCTACTTTAAATTCGCAAACAGATGTTTCGCTTAGTTAAATATAAGATAAAATACTCTTTTATAAGAATGCTCCTTATTCACTACTGACAAACCTCATAGAGATTGAATTAACGCAGTGACGAATGTTCTTCTCTGTCAGCCTCTCTCCTTCAAACACGTGCCCTAAATGGCCATCACATTGACTGCATAATATTTCAGTACGTCTACCATCAGCGTCTACCTCGCGTCTTATTGCACCTTCGATCTCGTCGTCAAAACTCGGCCAGCCACAGGTTGATTGGAATTTATGCTGCGAGCGATAAAGAGAAGCGTCACATTGTTTACAGACATAAATCCCCCCTTCAGTTAAGTCAGTGTACTCTCCGGTAAACGGCGCTTCAGTACTTTTATTGATAATTACACGACGCTCCTCGTCGCTTAATGGGTTCATTTGGTCAGTCATTACGCAGCTCCTAAGCACTCTAAAGTTATTATTTACACTAATAAAGAGTGCTACAACACTACCGAAGTTACAATTTAAAAATAAAATCCGATATATCGCTTGACGATACATCGTCACTCATGATTTAATATATCGCATGACGATACATCGGCAAGCGAGTATTTAATGAAAACAATCTGGCAGGAAAACTATTTATGAGTAAACAGAATAGCGGTCTCACTGAAGCTTACAGTTATATTTTGTTTGCATTAACCGAACCTTTGCATGGTTACGGCATCATGCAACAAGTTGAGCAAACCAGCCAAAATACAGTGAAGCTAGGCCCGGGTACTTTATACGGCGCACTGACTAATATGGAAAAAAAAGGCTGGATAGAAACCGCTGAAAGTGATGATAGCCGACGCAAGAACTACCAATTAACGACTTTAGGCAAAAAAGTGGTTGCAGAAGAAGTTACAAGAATTGAATTGTTGCATAAAGCTGCTAATAACAGCTTAGAAAAAATTAAAGGAAAAAATCATGAATAAAACAATTTGGAAATTTCGTGCCTATACCATCTGGCAAGATAAAGCAGAAGCCGTATGGTTATCTAAAATGGCAGAACAAGGTTTTCAGGTTAAAAACGTTTTACCTTATCTTTACATTTTTGAAAAAGCAGAGCCTGAACAAGTTACTTTTTGCCATGATTACACCCAAATAAAAAAAGCCGAACTCGATAATTATTTACAACTTTATCAAGACGCAGGCTGGCAGTATGTGATGCGTTATGGCAACTGGTTCTATTTTAAATCTAAAGATGGCAAACAAATTTATTCCGACGAATATTCAATGAGTTTAAGAAACATCAATATTAGTAGAGGATTATTTAAATTAAGTCTTTATTTATTGCCGCTAAGTCTATTAAGTGCCTTTATCGGTGAACAACTTCAATGGGATCTTCTACATGGACTCGGTACTGGATTAAGCGCTAGTTTTGCTGTGCTCTCTTTGGTTGGTGGCGCACTTTGGTTTAAACAGAAAAAACAATTACAAAACAAGGAGCAATAAAATGCCAGTACTTATTATCATTTTAGTATTTATCGTTTACAAAATTATGAGCTAGTTACAGTTCAATTATCATTTTCAAACAAAACAACGAGGATTAGACTATGTGTATAAATAAAAGAAAAAATAGAATTTATATGGCGGCAGCAATTACCGTTTTAGGGTTAATTAACTTTTACATTGTCGGCAAACTCTCAGCAGTCGAATCGGAAATTTTTTTTCTAGGATTAAGTTCTGATTTTTGGACGGGGTTTGCTTGGTCGGCTATGACTACTTTGATGGTAATTGGTATTATTAGAATGATTATTGGTAAGAATAAGGTTTAATTTATTAAACACGTTTCGCAGCGATGTGCTCTGGCTGCGAAACGCCCTTGAACTTAATTAATTTAGTAAAGATTAAATATAATAAACACTCGAAGTCATCACCTTCGACATAACCCCCATCAAAGACTTAACAACCTCAGGCAACTCAGCCCCACCCGCATCCAAGGCAGCAGTGGCGTGTTGCAATTCGTCCTCACGCATTTGAGTCAATATAGCGCGGCTCTTAACATCAATTTCAGGTAACTTCTGCAAATGACTATCAAGATGTCTCACCACTTGATATTCAGTTTCGGCGACAAATCCTAAACTCCATTTATCACCAACCGCACCTGCAACGGCGCCGATACTGAAAGAACCTAGATACCAAAACGGGTTAAACAAACTCGGTTGGCTGTCGAGCTGTTTTAAACGGTTAGCACACCAATCTAGATGGTCATTTTCCTCTGCTGCAGCTTGCTCCATTTTAACTCTGACCTCTGGCAGCTTCGCTGTCAGAGCTTGTCCCTGATAAAGTGCTTGAGCACAAACTTCACCACAATGATTGATCCGCATCAGACCTGCAGCGTGTTTTTGTTGTTTTGGTGTGAGCGGCTCAGCTTCAACTGAGCCCAAACTCGACTTCAAGATGGCGGGATTTTCTCTAGATGTAACCTGATAGCCACCCAAAAGCGTTTTTAATAAGTTATCGGCCAGCATTACTGCTTTATCAGCAGTTGTTATATGACGATCAGTATTTTGCTGCATACTCTGGACACTCAGATAAATTTGATTAGAATAGTGACTAAATTCGTATCGGTTTATTTTAAGTTAAATATCGTCAATCAACTAGCTTAATCCAACGACTTCAACACATTTTAAGGATCATTATGGGCGGTAAAACCGACTTCAACGATTTAAGCTTGTTAATTAAAGCAGGTTCGCCAATTATTACCATTGAAACCCACGAGGAAACCAGAGCGCTGAACCTGTTGGCTGAAATTGCGGTATTTTTAAATAAACCGCTTTTCTCTTGGGATCATGTTGATGGCATGAAGCGTAGCGACTTAAACCACGATCTGGCAGAAATAGATAATACTCAAGCGCCGTTAGATGCACTGGCACAAATAAAAGACTCAAAAAGAGCCTGCCTTTTTGCTTTATGTGATTTTCATCCGCATTTTGAAGATGCACCAAAAATAGTCCGTCAACTAAAAGAAATTGCTCAAAATAGTCATAAAGTTAGTCATACCGTTATTTTCCTGTCGCATTCTTTAGACTTACCCGCTGAGGTCAAACGATTCTCGGTGAAATTTGAATTATCTTTACCCGATGAAAAACAGCTCGAACAGTTGGTTCGCCAAGAAGCCAATCGATGGTCAAAATCCAATCATGGCGAAAAAGTAAAAACCGATAGTGAAACCCTCAAAAAACTCGTTCGTAACCTAGCAGGAATGAGTTTTGCCGATGCGAAGACGTTGATCAGAAATGTGATCGCAGATGGCGCTATTACTGAGAATGAATTACCTGCCATCAACAAAGCAAAGTTTGAGTTATTAGATATGGATGGCGTTTTGAGTTTTGAATATGAAACTTCGAAATTTACCGAAGTTGGCGGTCTCAAACGCCTGAAACAATGGTTAGATCAACGAAAAATGGTTTTTCTCGACCGAACTATTCCACTCGACCCACCAAAAGGATTAATGCTGGTCGGCGTTCAGGGCGGCGGAAAGAGCTTAGCAGCAAAATCTGTTGCAGGTATGTGGGGAGTGCCTCTGCTGCGTTTAGATTTTGGTGCTCTATATAATAAGTTTCACGGTGAGACAGAAAAAAATCTACGTGAATCACTCAAAATGGCGGAACTGATGTCGCCTTGTGTTTTATGGCTAGACGAAATTGAAAAAGGTATTTCAAGTGGCGAAAGCGACGGCGGTACTTCTCAGCGGGTACTGGCTACATTGCTGACATGGATGGCCGAAAAGCAGCAACAAGTTTTTATCGTCGCCACTGCCAATGATATTTCGAGACTGCCACCTGAGTTAATGCGTAAAGGAAGAATGGACGAGATCTTCTTCGTTGATTTACCTGATTTTGATTCCAGAGTAGAAATTTTTTCGATTCATATCAAACAAAGAGAACAAGCTTTAACTGCAATTGACCTCAATACTATTGCAGAGGCGAGTGATGGATTTACTGGCTCTGAAATTGAACAAGCGGTTGTTTCGGCATTGTATCGGGCCTACGCCGAAAGTGGCTCGTTATCGACTCAATCGATTATGCAGGCTATTGAACAAACCAGTCCATTATCCGTGGTGATGGGAGAAAAAATTCAGGCGCTTCGAGAGTGGGCGAGCGAGCGAACTGTAATGGCAAATTAACGGTTTATGTTTAAAAAATGGCTATGGCTTCGACTTGGCTCAACCGGCAGTAGAACACCTCTTAGTTATTGCTCGTTTCTTTTTCCATAAATTGATATAGACTTTCCAGTATCACGCCGAGCTCTTTATCGAGATCTTTGGTCGATTGATTCAAGTCCTCAAGTTCATTTGAGGTTTGATCGGCCAATCCCATTAGTTTCTTTTCTTGATCCTCTTCAAGGCCTAAACTAAATAACATTTCTTCCAGGTTGGAAACCATATGCTGCAGTAAAGCACTTGAGCTTTTACCGTGAGAATTGATCTTATTGCTGGTCTGTTCAATTTGCTCCTCGGCTAAGTCTATTATTTGTTTAAGGAATTCTTTACGTTGATGCTTAACGGCGTGTTGTGCGTTTACCGTTACAAGATAACCATCGGCAATATCCATTAACACCGCTAAATGATCTTTTAATCGTCCTGTCTTATTTTCGTCTTCTGTTGGCAAATCCTTGATCAGCATCACTATATGCGGATCTCTTAATACGAACCGAATACCTAATGAAAACATTCTTTCACTACTTTCTGAGGCTTTTATCAAAAATCTTGCTTCTGTAGAACTAGGATCACAACCAATAAAAATTGGCTCTTCTCCCTTTACCATGACCGATGCGTTCAGTTGAAATTCTTGAGCAATTTTAAGCATTGCTTCACCAATAGCTTGTCTTGATTGCATCTTTGAGCCGCTTTTTACAAACTCGATGATCTGTCCCAGCTCACTGCTAACAGTCATCGCTTCCATCGCAATGTTCATTGCGTCGTTTGACTCTTCGTGGTCTTTTTGTTTTTGCCTGTAGCCTTTTAAATTGGCCTCAACTTTTTTAAGCAGATCTGCACCATCGACTGGTTTGATTAAATATTCATCTCCTCCAGCCTCAAATCCAGCCAACCTTTCTTCAGCGCTATCAAGCCCAGAAACAAATATAATGGGTAGATCTTCGGTTTCAGTTTTCTTTCGTAACTCCTCACAAACCTGATAACCGTTTAATCCAGGCATATTAACGTCGAGCAATATTAAGTCAGGATTGTCTCTTTCCACCAAAACAAGGCAAGCTTCTCCGGAATCAGCTTCACCAATGATGTAGTCATCTTCCAATAAAAGTTTGAGTAGCGTACGGTTTTCAGTAGAATCATCGACAACTAGAATTTTAGCTTTTTCAGCCATTTTTATACCTTCTGAAAAACAAATTTATGATTATTTAATTTAAGCGCTTGCTAACAACTAACCTAGAACAACCCTATTGCGGCCTTGCTCCTTGGCTAAATACAGAGCATCATCTGCTCTCTTTAATAATTCGTTAAAACTTTCTTCTCTTAATACTTCAAACTGCGCTACACCTAAACTAATGGTGACATTAATACCATGCGGGTTAAGCTTCTCTATTCTTTCTCTGACAGCTTCTGCTTTTAACTCTGCATCTTTAATTTCACAATAATCCAGTAAAATTAAAAACTCTTCTCCACCAAATCTGGCGACGATATCTTCTTGTCTATTTCCTATATTTAAATGTTTGGCGACGGCACGAAGTATCGCGTCGCCAGTTAAATGACCATGAGTATCATTGATTGATTTAAAATGATCGATATCAATCATTACCAGACAAAAAGAATGCTGATGTCTGAGCGCTCGTGCAATTTTTTGTTTAGAGATATCTAACATATAGTGACGGTTATATAAGCCTGTTAGCTGGTCATACAAAGCCATCTTAATTAATTCGTCTCTTTGCAATTTAAGCGTAATATGAGTGTCTACTCTTGCAACCACAATTGCGGGGTGAATAGGCTTAGTTATATAGTCCACAGCACCTAATTGCAGGCCTTTTTCTTCATCTTCATTTCCTTGCCTAGCAGTCACAAAAATAATCGGAATAACTGCTGTATCATCATTTTTCTTTAATTCAGTACAAACTTCATAGCCACTAATGCCTGGCATCTCAATATCTAACAAGATTAAATCTGGTAAAGGTTTTACTTTCGCTAAATCTAAGCACTGCTCACCGCTGGTTGCGACTTTCAGATGATAGCTATCCTTCAAGCATGCAGCGAGAATTTGAATATTGGTCGCTGAATCATCAACCAGCAATACAATGGGCTTTTCACTCATTATTTTAATTCCTTCTATCACCTGCAAAATCACAAGTGAGCTGTTTTAAGTGTAGTCTATCTATTAATAGAACGACCGACTTGTTATATCTATTAACCCAGTCCGCTCAATACCATTTGGTAGTTTCAATTTATTCATTAAGAAATAGCTCCAGCTCACCAACCAAATCCTTAAATCCATCCTGTATTTCATGACTTAGTTCGGTATATAACGTTGTTTTATTTGATTTTGCGGCGTTTTCTAGCTCTAAAGCTTTTTGTTGTAGTACCAGAGCGCTCAAATTTGCACAAACGCCTTTAATCGTGTGAGCTTGATGTCTGATTTCTTCAGAATTTTGTTGTTCTGCGGATTGAAGCAATTCATCAATTCTGTCGGGCATTTCTTTCAAGAATGATGAAACTAAAGATGATAATAACTTTTCTTTTCCCATCACCCTTTTTAAAACCGCTTGCTTGTCCCAAGTTAGAGCCATATTTTTTACCTCTATTTTTTCTTGAGTATTATCTTCAATGATTGCCTGTTGGCCTGAAAAGATCAATTCTTCATTGTTTTCCGGCAACCATTGCTCAAGCATTTCTAACAATGTGTCAGGCTCAATAGGTTTGGATAAATAGTCATTCATACCAATGTCAAGACAACGCTGTTTATCCCCTTCCATAGCGTGGGCTGTCATAGCAATAATAATAATTTCTTTATATTCTTCGCCAGCATTACCTGCACGGATTTCACGAGTCGACTCATAACCGTCCATTATTGGCATTTGACAATCCATTAAAATTAAATCATAAGGCTTGCTTTTAATCGATGTAATTGCTTCTTGGCCATTTTCAGCGACGTCACAATCTAAACCTAATTCTTCCAATACGCCCAAAGCGACTTGCTGATTAATATGATTATCTTCGACAACAAGAATGCGCGATTCTTTTGACCAAGCAGGTCGAGAATACCCGGCGGCAACATTTGTATGATGATGTGATGCAGATTGATTCATATTTTTATGATCAAGCGCTTGTAAGAAGTTGTGAGTGACTAATGGAGAGGCTTGTTGTAGTACTTCTCCATCTTCCATAACCACAGCTAATGCATCTGAAAGATCTGATGAAATTACAGGCTTTGCAAAAAAAGCGTCAAAGCCTAATTTAGCAAAATATTCGGCATCGTTTTCTTGTGCTACTGAAGTCATCATGATCAACTTCATTGAATCTAAATTATTATTACTTCTAATTTTTTTGCCTAAATCTGCACCGTCCATCATAGGCATCTGCATATCAAGTAGAGCCACATCAAATGGCTTTGTTGTCAACGCTAATTGTTGCTGACACATTTCTAAAGCTTGTTCACCATTTTGCGCCTCTTTGACTTTTGCACCCCAATGTTCCAGCTGCCCTCTTAATACTTGTCGATTAACGGAGTTATCATCTACGATTAAAAGTTCAAGTTGGCTTATATCAACGTAAGGCAATACACTTGGAGCATTCTCAGTCGGTTGAAGTAATATTGAGAAGGCAAAACAAGCGCCTTTGCCTTCATTTTTACTTTCGTCGAATTCACTACTGACACTAATACTTCCCCCCATAATTTCACATAACTTTTTACTAATCGATAACCCAAGACCACTACCACCATATTGACGAGTATTCGAAGCATCGACCTGAGTAAATTTATTAAATAAGGTTGCTATTTTGTCTTCAGGTATTCCGATGCCACTGTCCTTAACCCAGCATAATAAAAATATGCCATTTTCACCGGCGGGCATGGTTTTGGCGCGTAAGATAACTTCACCTCGACTGGTAAATTTAAGTGCATTACCGACCAAATTGGTTAGTATTTGAACCAGTCTACCTGGGTCACCAATAACAGTTGGATGAATAATTTCATTAACATCCAAAATAATTTCAAGCCCTTTATTTTGAGCTTCAAAAGCCATGGTGTTAACAAAAGTCTCGAAGGTATCTCGAAGGCAAAATTCTCGCTGTTCTAACTCTATCTTTCCCGCTTCTATTTTACTGATGTCTAAAATATCATTAATGAGAACAAGTAGTGACTTCGCACTAGATTTAGCTAACTTCGCTTTTTGCTGTTGCTCTTCGGTAAGCTCGTCATTGATTAGCAGCCTAAGCATGCCAAGGATGCCATTCATTGGCGTTCGAATTTCATGAGACATATTGGCTAGAAATTGTGACTTTGCCTTATTCGCTTCGTTCAATTCTTCTGTTCTTGTCGCCACATGTTTTTCAAGATTTTCAACCATATCAAAGAAAAACTCATTAAACCGCCCAAGCATTGTGAGCACTGATATCCCTAGAAAGCAAAAGCTGAGGAGCATTGTTGTCCATGAAGTCCAAGCATAGTTGTAGGATTCAAAATCTAGCTCAAATTTGCTTTTTCCAGTTTGGATCAAATATAGGTGTAATAGAACAAATAATATTGACAAAACAAATATCATAAACCCTGTTCGCTTACCGAACAAAATACTAGCAATGGTTATAGCTCCTAGTAAGAACAACACACCGTTGCCTGACAATCCGAAATTCAAAACACCTGCACAACCGACTAAAACTAACACGCTGAGAATAGTAATTGAACGAGCTTTCAACGATATAGATTTTCGCTTTATGGCCACTAAGATAAGGGTGAACACCACGACAACATGAAAAAACATAACAGGTAATACACCTAATTCTTTTATTCGAATCAAAGAACTAGCAAGAGTAGGTATGGAGATAATTGCGGACATCACTAATACAACGTTCACTAAATCACTTTTTAATTTCTCAACAGCAATTCGGCGACTAGAAATTAACTCTTGTTCAATCATGATTGAATTTCCTCAATCAGATCCGTTCCTATAGAACTAGTTAATTCTTCAATAATTGAAATGGCCCCTATCAGATCAAATAAATTTATTTTCTCTTCAAGTTCAGATAAGTATTTTAATATTTTTTGATCCTCAACCATTGCTTTGAGAGAATTCACTTCTTCCGGCTCAATATAATCGCTTTGTTTTAATTTTTGATAAAGAGTATTCAACTTATTTGAAAAGTCTTTTTCTGAATAGAGCGTTGTTGGTTGATTGATTGTTTCCGTTGTAGCAGATACTTTGTGTTCGGTAACAATTGATTCATTGATATACTCTTCGAACTTAATTTTTAGCTCGTCATAGCTCTCAATTATTTCTAGCGACAGAACATCAAACATATTTGTGTTCTCTGATTTCACAGCAACTTCTAGCTGACTAGATTTTTCTTGTAAAATTAACCCGCTCAGATTGGCCGCCACTCCTTTTATTGTATGCGCTACATGACGTATATTTTCAGCATCATGAAGTTTAGTCGCACTGGCTAATTCTGATATTCTTTCAGGCATCTCTGACAGGAATGAACTAATGAGTGATTTTAATAATTTTTCTTTATTGAGCACTCTCTTTAGTGCTGCGGGTTTATCCCAAACAATAGCCGTTAAATCTTCAACTCCATCATTAGCCTCATCATCTACTTTATTATTTTCTTCATCATTTTCAATCTCTATTTTTGTTTCTGACTCTGTATTTAATAACCACAGCTTAATTTTGGCCAACAAGTCTTCTGGTTCAATCGGTTTTGACAAATAATCATTCATACCTGCGTTTATACATTTTTCTCTATCGCCTTCCATAGAATTTGCGGTCATGGCTACAATCGGGATCTTTTCATTATGCTCACCGGCGTTGCCTGAACGAATTTCTCGAGTGGCTTGATAACCATCCATTTCTGGCATCTGACAATCCATTAGAATTAACTGATATGAGTCCTCAATTGGACATAATTTAAGTGCCTCAATTGCCTCAAATCCGTTAGCTGAAATATCTGCTGTTAAACCAAACTCCTCCAATATACCTAATGCGACTTCCTGATTAATACTATTATCTTCAACTAACAATAATCGACTATTGTTAGGTATATTATTTTCTTCAGTCTTATTTTGAAGCTCGCCATCAGTTGCAGAGGATTCAAAATTAGTTTCAGATTTAATATCTAAGATACAATTGCCTTGGGATAGTGTCGTTAAGGATTTAAATAAATCTTTGGTTGTTACTGGTTTAGGGAAAAAATAGTGGCAACCTAACTCACGAAAGTACAGGGGGTCTTTGCCATGTGAAATAGGAGTCATCATGACTATTTTGCTTTCTTTAAGTTGCTTACTCGCATTTAGTTTTTGAGTGATTGGAATTTCATCTTTTTGCGATTCTTTCATATCGACAAATATCAAATCAAAAATAGGTTTATCCTTGTTTAGCTTATCTTCATTCAAAGCAAGCGCAGAATTTAAATCTGAAACCGATGTTACCTTTGCACCCCATTGCGTTAGTTGATGCTGCAATACTTGTCGGCAACTGGCATTTTCGTCAATGACTAATATATTACGACTGGAAATATCTTCAAATGGTTGCACTAATTCTGATTTTTCACTTGACTGGAGTAACACGCTAAAGTCAAATTGACTGCCTACTCCAGATTCACTTTTAACATTAATACTGCCCTGCATTAACTCACACAATTTTTTACAGATCGACAAACCTAAACCAGTTCCTCCATACTGCCTGGTCGTTGAAGCATCAACTTGAGAAAATGCATCAAATAGATTTTCTATTTTTTCTTTCACAATGCCAATCCCAGAATCTGAAACGCTAAAATTATAAAACACGCCTGTTTCACCTGCGGGTGTCACACTGCAACTAATGAATATCTCTCCTGTTTCGGTAAATTTTATTGCGTTACCAACTAAATTAGTTAATATTTGTCGCAGCCTGCCAGGGTCACCTTTAACCAACGAGTGTTTAATATTGCTAAAATCTAATATAACTTCTAAACCTTTTTTCTGTGCCCTAAAAGCGATGGCTTCAGTAAATTCGCCGAGCATATTACGTAGATTAAAGTCTATTTCCTCAAGCTCTAATTTGCCCGCTTCCACCTTAGAGAAATCCAGAATATCATTAATCAAAGTTAATAATGATTGAGCGCTAGACTTGGCCAGTTCAGCTTTATGCCGTTGATCTTTATTTAATTGACCATTCATCAGTAAACCAAGCATACCAATCACTCCGTTCATTGGAGTACGAATTTCATGGCTCATACTGGCCAAGAATTCACCTTTCAATTGATTGCTTTGTTCTGCTGACTCAGTCGCTTGATGCAATAATGCTTTGGCGTTATCTTGAATAATTGCAAATGCAAATAGATCAGAAATATCTGTCAATAGTGTGAGAGTTAAATCGCTTCGGCTAGGGTTTACTTTTGTATATAGAAATAAAGCGCCTAGAAAGATATCCGACTCAATCCCTCGATTAATAATTGGAATTATGTAGCTACCGTGATCTTCGCTATTTTCGTCATTTAATTCGTCTTTAGTAGCTTCTTTGTTCGAATAAATACTATTGATAACATTCAATTCTAGGGAGATTCCCGTCTGACGACATAAATCTTCATCGCGAAAAAACTCAGTATTAAAGTTCCCGTGATGTGCGCTTAATATTAATTCGTTACTTTCATTTTCTACTAAAAACACCCCGCCATTTTCTTGTAATTCAAGCTCTTCTATCTTCATAATTTCTTCAATCGCTAGAACCATTCGATTGGCTAAAGTCGCGTTCTTAGTTAATGCATTGCTAATTGCTAGTTTGCTCTGAATCATTTTATGTAATTGATTTTTGTTTTTCTCTTCTTTTACTCGTTCAGTAATATCAAGGTGCGTTCCAATCATGCGTTTTGGCTTTCCATCATCATCCCACTCAACTACTTTGCCTGTGTCTAAAACCCATATCCAGTCGCCGCGCTTATGCTTCATTCTCGCTTCAAAAACATAACTGTCACTTTCACCATTCCAATGCGCTTCGAGTCGTTTTCCAGACTCGTCTAGGTCATCTGGGTGGCACAACTTTAGCCAAGTATCTATGTTGGTTGGCATCAACTCTGACAATTTGTATCCAACTATTTCTGCCCAACGTTCATTAAAGTCGACCTCACCTGTCTGCACTTGCCAGTCCCAAACGCCGACGGCGGTACTTTCTATTATTAATTCTAATTTACGGCTACTTTCTTGATTCGAAATTTCCACCTGCTTCCTCAATGTAGCGTCCGTACGAATAGCAATATAATTCTTTGGTTTACCGTCTCCCCCCATAAATGGAACGATAGTTGTGTCGACCCAATAAAAATTACCAGTTTTAGCTTGATTACAAATTTCACCATGCCATGTATGCCCTTGTGAAATCTGTTTATACATATTCTGCCAAAATAAGTTATCTTGAACGCCACTATTAAAAATGCGATGATTTTGACCAACAACCTCATTAATTTCGAAACCACTGATCTCACTAAATTTTTGATTCGCAAATACTATAGTTCCGTCAGCGTCGGAAATTTCTACTATTGCGTGCTGGTCTAATGCATATTTCTGCTTTTCTAGATCTGCTAGCGCCGTTTCCGCTTCAAGACCAGTCTGAATGAGATCAGACTCATGTTGATTCTGCCTAGCTAACATTTTATTAAATGCACTGGCTAGCTGGCCAATTTCGTTATTTGATTCAACTTTAACTTGCTGTCGTACTTTACCGTCTGCGATATCAAGGCTCGTTTTAACTAAATTGGTGATTGGCTTTGTAATCCTTCGTGCTTGGCGCATTGTGATCACTACTACTAGAACTACCGTGATCGCAAGAAGAAGCATAGTCAGAAATCCAAAACGCCTTGCACTAGCTAAAGCTTCATCTGCGTCCACTTCGCTAATTAATAACCAGTTGAGATTAGCTATTCGAACTTCCTGATGGATTCCAATGACGGGAGTTTTGTTTGGACCAATATACTCAAAAGCGATTTCATTTTGCTGTTGTAATATTTTTTTATTTTCAGGTTCGCGAAAAGTTGAGTGTTGTTGACGCCATAAATTAAACTGTTCAGTGTCAATTTTTTTTCTTAATACTTGTTCCCAATTAGTACTTAAGGGTGAACGTAAAAAGCCATCTTCAGCAACTAAGTAATGGGTCATGGAAATTAGACTATCAGTGTTTTTATCTGATGATATGGACTTACTACCGGTGACGACATCAAAGATTCTTTTAAAGCTAATTTGTATCGCGAACACCCCCACTTTGGCACCCTGCTCATCGAGCATTGGAGCACTGATGAATCCAACTAAGTTATTATTATATGGTCGATAGCGCTCAATACCAGAAACTCTTATCTCTCCACTTTCAAAGCTTGCTCTAACGGTCTGCGAAAATTTAGTTGAAGAATATAAGCCATCTAGAATATTTGTTCCTAGATCAGCGTCTTCTGTAACTGAATAAAGAATATTTCCCGAGGCGTCGATCACGAAAACATCATTGATATAATCGTAGTTTCGGCTCAAACTTATCAAATCGTTTTGTAGTCCTGCGACCAAACCAATCCATTCATAAGTTTGAACAAATTCTGATAAAGGAAGACCACTTTTTTCCCAGCCCTTTGAAAGTGCCCTTAACAACTTCAAGTTGGTCTCTGATTCAGCTTGCGTATTGACATCCATAAACCGGTAATCAAACCAGTTTTGAACAAAATTTCGGCTTAATGCCGCCGTTTGAACTAATCGCTGCTTTGCGGAATCTCTCAGAGTATCAGTGGCTTGTAGATAACTGAATATTGAAAATATCGTTAATGGAAGAACCGATAGACTTCCAAACCACAATATTAAACTTCGATAAAGCGATTTGTTCGTGGTTTTAAGTGAATTACCATTACCCTCATCACTAGACATAGCGCGATGGGAGCTTTCTGATGTTGGCTGATAGTTTGGCACGCGCTTATTTGGATATCGCGCAGTTAACTTTATTGCGAAAGCGGTAAAGTTTGGCGAAGCCTCCAGAAGAAGTCTCTGAAATATATGCCAATACGGGGATTTCTGAGGCGGCTAGGTCTAATCTCATCTTACTTTATGACTTAAATGCTATTTATAGGTCTCATAAGTCTAGTAAAGAAATAGTTAAACTGCTTATATATAACCTTCATATTCCATAAAAAGCTTTATTTTTTAGGTGATTAGCAAATAGTTCATTCTGCTAATCGTTTGACATCAAGTCTTTGAGCAGTCTCGTCATTATCTCTTTATATTGCTTTTCTTTAGCAATACTGGTGTCAAATACCTCTGAAGACTCCTTTATTGCCAGCATAACGTGGTCCATTAGCACTTTTTCTTCATTTTCGAGCAAGCTGAATTGAATAATATCTGCGCCGATATTACCCTCCATTTTTAATATGATCCTTTCAAAGTTCTGCGATAATTCGACATTATCATTTTCTATTTCCATCACCATATTAGCGATGGTGTCTGCTGCTATTTTCATGGTGACGCTTTTTCGTTTATTACTCTCTTCAATTAATATGGCTTTGACTCTAGCATCAACCCCATTGAGCAAAATGCATAATTGATCTTTTAACACCCCATATCTTTCTTCGTCATCTATTGGCATATTTTTAATTAAAACGGAAAATAGCTCATAATTAAAAAAGGTTTTGTTTTTCCAACTATAGATCCTATCTCGACCTTTAAAAGCATTAAGCACTTGTTGCTCTAATGGATGCTCTTCCCCTTCCTGACAAAAGTAATGAGTCTTATCTGTGAAAAACATGATGCTTGAGGTCAAAGAGAATTGAGCGATTGCCTTTAATAATAAGTCCGCTAATTCGTCAAGTTCAGTAATTAGGTGCAGGGCTTCGTGAAAGCGTAATATTTCTCCTAGCTCAGAGCTAGTCGCCATTGCTTCAAAAGCCATTTTTTGGGCAAAACCAGTTTGCTCTTTGTGCGCTTCTCGTTGTTGTTTTAATGTTTGGTATTGTTCTATTTTTATTTCTAATTCTTTCAGTCTAATCGGTTTGGCATGAAAGTCGTCTGCTCCCGAGTCATAAGCTTTAAGTATGTCATCTTCGCTTAATCGGCCGGACGAAAATAACACCGGCACATCTTCACCGAGATATTCCTGCTTCAAGAGTCGACAAATTTCATAGCCGTCTTTACCGGGCAAATTTATATCCATAATGACAACATCAGGGATCGAGCTTGACTGTCCTCTTATTGTTTCGACACCTCCTCCTGGGTAGGCAGGGTAATGATTTACTTGATAATTCTGCTCTGTCAAATAATCAACCACTAACTCACTGACGTCTTCGTCGTCTTCGAAGAAGAGGATATTTCCTTTACTAGCACTGCTCATTTTCACACCTTAAAAACACTATTTTGTTCCCTCTAAACAGAACACACTGCACTTAGTATAGACATCTCACCGTTATTTGCTCACTTGATACAGACTTTATTAAATATAGCTTTTAGACCACTTTTCAAACTCTACGGCTGGTATAGGCCGACTATATAAGTATCCCTGGGCAATATCACACTGCAATTCATTTAATAATTCCAAATGGTTTTCTGTTTCAACGCCTTCTGCAACTACCAACATATCAAGCTCATGCCCAAGCATAATGCATGTTTTTACAATCGCTTTAGCTTCATTATCTTCTATCATGAGCGAGATAAAGCTCTTATCAATTTTTAATTCAGAAAAAGGAATTTTATGTAGCTGGGATAATGAAGAATAACCAGTGCCAAAATCATCAATAGAGAGCGCAAGTCCTTTTAAGCGCAAACGAGTCAAAATATCCAATGAAGTAATCAACTCCCCCATTAGGGCACTTTCGGTAACCTCTAAAGTTAGCATGCTCGGCATTAATTCCTCTGCATTTAGAAATTCACTAATTTGCTCAGGCAATAACAAGCTAGTGACATTGTCAGCCGACACATTGACTGATATTGGAATTTTGAAACCATTATCAAGCCATGCTTTTCCTTGTTTTACTGCATTTTTTAACACCCAGGTTGTTAGCTCACCCATCCATCCGTTTTGCTCAGCAATGTCAATAAATTGATCAGGAAAAATCAGACCTTTATCAGGGTGTTGCCATCTCACTAAGGCTTCACAGCTCACTAATTTATTAGTTTTAATTTCTATTTGCGGTTGAAAGTGTAGAACCAATTGGTCTTGCTCAATAGCCTCTAAAAGCTCATTTGAAAGTAATGCGCTCTTTGTGTGTTTCTTGGCTGTGACTTGCTCTCGTGCTAGCTTGCCATAATATTGAAATAGTATTTTTTGAAATTTTTTCAATGATATTGGTTTATCTAGTGAGGCAATAATTTCTAACCTATGTGCCTTGCCAAGCTTAACGGCAGATTGCAAAACGCCAAGATCGTGCCCACTGATTAAAACTAGCGACGGGGGATTTGGCATTGAAGCTAACCTTCTCATCACCTCAATTCCATCCATATCAGGCATACATAAATCTAAAACCAATAATGATTTTTTATCAAACTCAGTGACTTGCTCAAAGAAGACTTTACCTGAATTAAAGCAAAGTGTTTTAAGGCCTATATCTGCTAACATATCGTTCAACAAGCTCAACATATCTTGATTGTCGTCCAGTAAGTATATTGTTGTTGACCCCATATTTCCTAACCCCTGCTTGAATAGTCCTTATTACCTACAAGTGATAATTGCCTATCAGTGACAATTATCGAAAAAGCTAGCCTATAAAACTGGTGCATCTAAAACATTTCGAATATTGCTTACTAACTCACTCTGACTGTAAGGTTTGTTTAATAAAGTATATTGAGCAATATCATAATTATTGTTTAATGAATGTTTCTCTGAAAATCCTGAAGTCAGTAAAATTTTGACTTCTGGATATTCATTTTCGACTTTTGTCGCCAGATCAAAGCCACTCAAACCAATCGGCATGACAATATCACTGAAGATTAATCTGATGTCTGATTCACATGATAGGATTTCTAATGCTTCAATACTGTTATAAGCAGTAAATACTTTATATCCTTTTTCCATTAGAAAATGTTTGGCTAACTCAACCAAGTCCTTTTCGTCATCAACAATTAGCAATTGTTCATTCCCTGTTTTTTCAATTTCCGCTAAAGAAATCATGTTCTCCATATTGTGCTTATCGGCCAGTGTTGAGATATTTTTAGGCAAATAAATATTGAATTTCGTTCCACGCTCACAATCAGATGAAACGCTTATGTATCCAGCGGTTCTTTTAACAAAACCAAAAACCATGGCCAGTCCAAGACCGGTTCCTTTACCTTGAGCTTTAGTTGTAAAGAAGGGTTCAAATATTCTTTTTTGGATCTCCTTATCCATCCCTTCCCCATTATCAATAACGGTGATCAGCACATATTCTCCTGGACTTGCCCCTATATTTAATTGACAAAAACGTTGATTGAGTACAACGTTTTTTGTTTCAATAATGACTTTACCTTTATCTGCTATTGCATCTCGTGCATTAATCAATAAATTTAGAATAGCGTCCTGTGTATCACCAGGGTCGATTTCTGTTAGCCAAATTTCTTCATGCAATTTAACCTCTAATGTAATGCCCTGCCCTAGAGAGTGTCGTAACATATCCTTCATATCAGTTAGCAATTGATTGATATTAATAATTTTGTTATCGGTAATTTTATTGCGAGAAAATGATAATAACTGCTTGGTCAAACTGGCAGCTCTATCTGCTGCTTTTGACGCTGACTCTATTCGGTTAAACGCCTTAGAATTGCTGCCAAATTGCACTCCTAACAGATCTAGATTTCCAATAATTATCCCCAAAATATTATTGAAATCATGAGCTATTCCGCCCGTCAACTGACCAATCGCTTCCATCTTTTGTACATGTCTTAACTGATTTTGCGTTTCTTTTAACTCGGTAACATCAATCACAACCGATAAAATTGAATTAACAATACCTTTCTCATTTCTCAGCGGTATATGCCAGTCAGTTAGATAAGTTGACCTATAGTTATTCGGCAGATCTATACTGAACTCTCTATTTAAAATCGGCTCACCAGTTTGCATAACCTTCGTCAATAATGGAGCAAGTATTTCCGAAGCATTGGGAATAACTTCTGATAAGCTCTTACCGATATGCTCCTCTGCAGATAGCCCATTAAGATCAGCTAGGTATTGATTCACCCTAAAATAGTTTAGACTTTTTCCTTCGAGTATGGCGACACCGATTGGCATATTGTATAAAATCGAGTCGAGATATCTATTGAGCTTGGTAAACTTTTGTTCATACTGTTTACGCTTGGTAATATCACAATGAGTACCAACCATTCTGGTTGGGTTCTTATTATGGTCAAAGCTAACAATTTTACCTCTCGATAGAACCCAAATATAGGATTTGTCCTTTTTACGAAATCGAAACTCAATTTCATATTTTTCTTTAGTGTTTTTTATGAAAAATTGTTTTACATAATTTTCAACATCAACTAAATCATCGGGGTGAATCCGCTCAATCCATTCGAGATAATCTTGCGGAAAATCAACATATTGATATCCAGCCATAGTGTAAAAACGTTCATCATAATGAACCGTGTTATTCTGTAGATCCCAATCCCAAATACCATCATTAGCAACAGACATTGCCAAATTATATCTTTCTTCACTTAGGCGAAGCTCTTGTTCTTTTTCTATCTCTTTGGTGATATCGGTACCAATGGCTACATAACTCTGTGGGATATTATTTTCCATAAATGGCACTATAGTTGTTGCCACCCAATATAAACGCCCATTCTTATCTTTATTGCAGATGTTTCCTTGCCAGACAAAACCTTTGCTTATGGTTAGGTACATTTGTTGGTAAAAATCTTGATTGTGGGAACCTGACTTCAGCAGTCGGTGATTCTGCCCAACCAATTCCTCTCTTGAATAACCTGATATTAGACAAAACTTATCATTGGCATAACTAATCGTGCCTTTGATATCGGTGATTGCAACAATTGAGTGCTGGTCAAGCGCGTATTTCTGTTCTTCCAGACGAGACAAAATCAATTCAGAACTTTTACTTGCAGATAACAATTGCTGCTCAAAATCGTCACAGCTGTTCTTTAATTGGTTGATTAGCAGCGCTAACTGTTTAATATCGTCGTCGTCATTATTGACTATTATTGATTGTGTACTTCCATTAACTAATGATTGGTTTTGCTGAATAAAATCTTTTAGCGGTTTTTTTAGGTGATTAATGATTTGGTCGGCAACAAACACAACCCATAATAAATACACCGCGCTCAAACCAAATAAAACAAAGTAATTGATTAACAAAGCATTTTTAATTGGACTAAACCAAAACAAGCTCAGTACTGGAAGTAATATCAAAGACAACAGCCAGAATATCAGCTCAAGCTTAATACTAACGATTCCCTTCTTTTTTTCCTGAGATTCCACTCTATTACGATGTCTGAATGATTATTTACTTCAGTATAGGAACAACCCTGCATGTTTGTCGTCTTAGAGCAGTGCATTATTAAAAAATGGTCAGCACAAGGCCAAGAAGACGTCCTTTTGGTCTAGATAAGAAAGTAAGCTTAAAACTCGTTATATCTAATGCTTTTTTAGCCAACGTTTGATTTTAGCGGCAACCGGCTCAGGCTCTTTCATCCACTTAAAATGTCCAAGGGAATCTTGTTTAAAATCTTCTGCTTGTAAGTGAAGATAGGTGACATCACATTGATTTAGTTTTGCGCCTAAGTTTTTAGTCGAGGATTGTGGCGCGAGAATATCTTGGGCGACTGTAATAAATAAAACCGGTTTGTTAAGCAGCGTTAATTGGGTTTCAAAAATTTCTGGTAAACCTTTTGCTCGATATTTGCCGGTCACAACCGAATAAGACCAGTCTTTTAATAATTGTCCACTTTCTCGACCACCAAATCCCAATTTCCGACCAGGGAAATACCCCATAACATTGGCTGTTAGAGGCAGAAGTTTCGACATAGACCAAATACCCAGATTATACGGAAACCGCCAGCCCTTAAAATAAGGAGAACCAGTGGCAATACCGATTAATCCAGTTATTTCATCCGAATGAATACTGGCATAAAGCGACGCTAACTGGCCACCTAATGAATGCCCAAAAAGGTAAATAGGATTGTTTGGATAAAACTCACGAATTAGTTTAATCGCTGCAGGTAAATCTATATTTAAAATCTCAAGGTAACCGAAATCCTTGGCTCTTGACGCGCGCACGCTACTAGAGTCGATACCACGAAATTCAAATAAAGCGCAGATCAAATCTTGTTGATTACATGACTCTGCCATAGTCAGATACTGACGCGCGGCGACGCCCATTGCAGGTAAACATAATAGGATCGGCCGCTTGAGCTGATTATCAGTTATCTCACTATCTGGAATAGATAATCGAAGCTCATAACTTTCGCCGTCACTGGTGCTGACTTTATGTGACGTTACTGGCATTCAAGCTTCCTCGAACATTTAAACATATTGGTTTGAGTATATTGGTTTGAATATATTTTCCACAGATGAGTAGTAACAAAAAACCATTAAGCCAAATCAAAATGCCGCCTCCCGAACTACTCGACCTTGTAACAGCTTCAGGTGCAGATACCGTTATTTCAAGACTTTTAACCACTTGAGAACCAAGATTATCAGTGACGGTTAAATGGATCTGTTTAGTGCCAGCCTGACTAAAAGTGTGGCTAGCTAGCATTCCGGTTAGTGCGGTCGAGCCAACTCCCCCTTCAACAAACTCCCATAAATAACTCGTTATTGAGCCATCGGGATCACTGCTTTGTGAAGCGTCAAAGTCGCACTTTAGATCACTGCAAGAATAAGAAAAATCCGCAATTGGTAATTGATTAATCGTTTCGCTAATTTGAATGAAGCGCGAACTGGTGACTCCCACTTTGTCTCCGTCAGAATAAGCTCGAACAAATAATTGATGTTGGCCGATTGCCAGCCCATCGGTGGAAATTAAACCCGACAGTGTTTCTACTCCAGATGATAACTCACCATCGTTATCGGTGAGTTCAATCACTTCAGCATCTTCTAGCCAAATCGGCTCATCAATTGAGTATTCAACTCGGCTGATATGAGGTGAAGCCTCAGATAATTGAGTTTGTTGACTGGTCGCTGTAACTTTAATCTCTATATTTTCACCCGGAAAAATCGACACAGTAGCGAGTGAACCATTGAGTTCGACTTGGCTAATTTCTGGACCAAAGGCTAATAGGTAAGGTGAAGAGATTACTTTGGCCGCATAAACCAGAGCGGCTAAGTTATCCGGTTTTATCGTATTTTGATAATTAGAGCAAGCTTCAAAAAACTGATTACCTAACTCAAATGTAAACGCCGCCACTCCAAGCTCGCCATAACTCACATCATCGCTGGTGCCATCGGTGGGATATAAACCAATGCTTTGCTGAGGGGTGTACTGATTAAACCAAGCCAGTTTATTTCCCAGCGCCACATAAGCTTCATTGTTAGGCGAGGTATTATTGGTATGCCCATAAGGCCACAAAACTAGCTGACTATAACTATGAATGTCTAGGTGCATTCCGGTGGTATCGTCTGGCGCTGCATCTTGTTCGAGTGACCCCCTGCGATCATTAAAAATGCTACGTACATAATCTGATAGCGCTTGAGTTTCCGGCTCAGATTCAGGGCTAATACCGCGAAAAACATCGCTGCACTCACTACCACTGGAGCCATTGGCGGTAGTATTCCAGAAAAATGCAAAATTACGGTTAATGTCGACTCCAACACGGTTATCAGGGCAATGATTCTGGTTTTCATTTTTTCGCTGATTTACTCCCGTTTCAGCTATTTTACGACCGTCAGGATTGGTTTGTAATAATAGGTGAACTTCATGATGGTCAACTATCCAGCGAATATCCGCATTTGATTGGTATTCTTCCAGTAATTTATGGGCAAAATCGAGAGTTAAAGCTGCGGGCGCGTATTCCCTGGCGTGTAGTCCGCTATTAATAAATAATTTAGGTTTTTCGCCAACAATATCTTGATTGGTGATCTTTAATACCATCAGATCATAACCGCCTAAGCCATTCGATTTTTTCCATGAGTCGCCTATATCAATCCACTCGGCTAAAGTAGGATAATTTGCAACAAAATCGAGTGCTTGCTCAAAGGTTTCTTCGACTGTGGCATAACATTCAAAACCAGGAATACCCGCTAGTTTTTTATCTTTATGAGTTTTGGTTTTAATCGCCAAGTCTTGCTGAAATTTTTGATAACGGGCTTGCCAGTCAGTCGCGGCGGTAATTTTAAAACCAAGCTTTTCAAGACCTTTTATTTCACTTTCTGCCAAATCAGCGATGATATAACCATCTTCATAATTGGTTTGTAATATCGCGTGGTGAAAAGAGATCGCCAATTTACGCGCCACCACAGCATTTGGGGTTTCAATTTTTGAAGCTTTAACCGAAGCTTCAGCCACATTATAGAAAAGCGGTAATAACAAACCGATAATGGTTAATTTTAGAAATTCGCGCATTGTTGATCCAAGTTAGAAGTAGGTTGTTGCAGTCTATTTTATTAAAAATAATAAAAGTAACAAGGTAATATTACCAAGATTTACACACGCTTCCACTCAGATCAAACTGGCGAGACTCTAGGTAAGCCTAAAGCAATGTGGTAAAATCGCGCCCAGTTTACTAATGTTAACTTCTAATTTAGAAATTGAATAACAACCATTGAGGATATTCAACATGAAACAACCTGTACGCGTTACAGTTACTGGTGCTGCTGGCCAGATTTGCTACTCACTTCTTTTCCGTATTGCTTCTGGTGAAATGTTAGGCAATGACCAGCCAGTCATCCTGCAACTATTAGAAATCACCCCAGCGCTTAAAGTATTAGAAGCGGTAAAAATGGAATTAAATGATTGTGCATTCCCATTATTAGAAGACGTTATCTGTACCGATGATGCAGCAGTTGCTTTCAAAGGTTCTGACTATGGCTTAATGGTAGGCGCCAAGCCACGTGGACCAGGTATGGAACGCGCTGATTTATTAAAAGACAACGGTAAGATCTTCAGTGTTTTAGGAAAAGTGATTAATGAGGTTGCTAACCCTGATATGAAAATCTGTGTAGTAGGCAACCCTGCAAATACAAATGCATACATATTAATGAAGAATGCGCCAAACCTTAACCCTCGTAACATCACAGCGTTAACTCGTCTTGACCATAACCGTGCCATTTACCAGTTAGCTGAAAAAACAGGAAAGGCAATGAACAGCATCAAGAAGATGACTATTTGGGGTAATCACTCAACAACTCAAGTGCCTGATATTAGCCACACAACAGCTGGTGGCGATTCTGCTGCTGCAATGGTTGATAGTGCTTGGGCAAATGAAGAATTTATGCCTAAAGTCGCTAAACGCGGTGCAGAAGTTATTGCTGCTCGCGGTTCATCTTCAGCAGCATCTGCGGCAAACGGCGTAATCGACCACATGCGTACTTGGGTATTAGGTACTGAAGATGGCGACTGGGCTTCAATGGCAGTTTACTCGGACGGCTCTTACGGAATTGAAGAAGGTTTAATTTACTCTTACCCTGTGACTTGTAAAGACGGCGACTGGACAATTGTGACTGGTTTAGACAACAGTGATTTTGTGACTGCAAAAATGAAAGAGTCAGAAGCGGAATTACAAGACGAAGCTAAGACTTGTTCTGATTTGTTTTAAACACTCGAAAATTATACGGGTTGATAAAAACGGGGCTTAACGCCCCGTTTTTTTATGGCTTTCAAAATTACCATTAACCTTTATCTGACACCTTGGATGCCTGTTAAAGATATGCGAGAATCTTAACTATCACATTATTCGAGAAGCTATATTTCAAGTGAAAAAAACTGAACACAGCCATTGTTTGAATTGTGATAGACCACTATCAGGTCCGTTTTGTGCTCACTGTGGACAGAAAGACACCCAATTAAATGTAAATCTCAGCTATTTTTTAAAATTAGCATTTAAAGAAGTCAGCGGTTATGACTCAAGACTCAACAAAACCCTAAAGCTCATTTTTACCCAACCGGGTAACATTACCAAGTTACATAATTCTGGAATGCGCAGCTCTTTTATTCCACCGGTTAAGCTCTATTTATTTATCAGCGTCATTTTATTCGTCACGCTAAACCTATTTGAATTTACAGTGACGAGTTATAACTCTAACCTACCTAAAACTCATAATGAATACACTCAACCAGAAGTGCCATTGAGTTTTTATTTTGATACGTCCAGTGATGACTCTGATATTTACGGCGAGAAAATGCTCTATCTATATAAAGCCAATCGCATGCAAGATGTGAATCAGGGCTTCGTCAACGGTTTTTCTCAAGCAATGTTTATTCTATTGCCTTTGTTTGCACTACTGCTCAAGTTCACTTTTTTTGAAAAGAAAAATAAGTTCGTGCAGCACCTAATTTTCTCACTTCATTTTCATATATTCTTTTTTAGTACAATATTTATTGCACTGTTAGGGCACCAGTTATACGGTTCACCTATTTGGCAAATATTAGCGATTGTTAGTTACTTGGTTTATTTGCTGTTGAGCTTAAGAAAAGCTTATACCGTTTCGTTTTTCCGTGCAGCTTTATCATGTGCGTTAATTTTTGTACTACACTATGCATCGTTTTTTTACGCACAAGAAGTAATTAAAAGCATCATAGTAATGATGCTTTAGAAGGATTCAACCACTTGGAATTATTCCAAAAGCATTGCAGGATGGCGCAGTTTCATTCGTAGTTTTTTATGTGAATGATAAGCATAACCGCGAAGAGTAACAATCTGCCCTACTCTAAAATTAAGTAGTGACGTTTTAAAATATTGAAAATCTTTGCGCGCAATACCCACCCATAAGTAATTATCCAATACCAACCAACGGTTTTTCTTAGTCTCTTTTATCTCGGTGATTTTTCCACTGACCAGTTGAAAGCCTTGATGCGCTTTAACTTGTTTTGCTTTTTTAGCTTTAAACTCACTAACAGACCAAATCTTTTTATTTTTCTGACGAGCTATTTTTTCTGCATCAACAATACATTGCCAATATTTTTGATTAGGTGGAATAAGCAAAGTATGCGCAAAGCCATCTGCAACTAACTGCCCATTGAGAAAAACACCATTAGAGTTAAAAACCAACGCAAGTTCGCGTTTATATTTGTCTTTTTTACGCTGGTCGCTAATCCAGTAAATTATTTTAGATGAGCCAATTAACTCAATCAGTCTTTCTTTAGCGGCTCTTGAAAAAGGCTCTGCGGGCTTATTCGATGTTGGATTGATTTCTGGAGTGTTGATATTTAATAGGCGTAGTTTCTTGTCTTCTTTTGTATAAATGGTATCGCCATCCGGCAACCAGTCGAGGGTATCTGACTGTACTTTAGAGTGTTCTAATTGAGCCAGAGTTGGACAGCTATCAGGCAGCTTGGCTTGCAATGAGGAACTACAGGCAATAAAAAAGACGCTAATTAGCGTCTTTTTTAAAGTCTTATTAAGCATATTTGAATTGCTTAATCGAACTAATCTAAACTTACTTCTTAAGTGAACGTGCTGCGAAACGCTTACGGAATTTATCAACACGACCACCAGTATCAGCCGTTTTTTGCTTACCAGTGTAGAATGGGTGACAAGACGAACATACGTCAAGATTCATGTCACGACCTAAAGTTGAGCCAACTTCGATTTTGTTACCACAGCTGCAAGTTGCAACCATTGGCGTGTAATTTGGGTGGATATCTGCTTTCATGATGTTTCTCTATATTTTTGTATATCGCCAAATGAACCTTATAAACTGTTTAAACTAGCTATTGCCAGTCAGTCAATAGGTCAAATACCATACACTATTAAATGGATGGCGGATCTTACCGATCAAGCCAGATCATTGCAAGCTTCCGAGGCTATTAGCGTGCAAATACTATCAAAAATGGTCTTTTGTAACTTTTACTAATAAGCTGTATCCTATTAAAGAGTGAAATTGATTAAATGTATTTTGAGCACTTTAAGCAAAATGTTAAATAAAATCAGACTGTTAATGAGAATAATTATGTTGCTAGCCTTTGTTGGCCAAGTGACTGCGACCACTATTGTTCCTTGTAAAATGATGACTCAATCTGATAACTCAGGTATGGATATGGCCGGCATGGATCATTCTGCCCATCAAATGACTGATAAATCTGAGAATCCTGATAACTCACATTCCGACGCTACGCCTGATTGTTGTAAAACTGGCACTAACTGCTCAATGGGCAGCTGCCTATCGATGTTATCTGCTGCAAACGACAATATTACTAAGCCTCAAACAACAGCACAAAAAGTATTCTTTCCAACTTTGGCACTAATTAGCCAAATTCCAAGCTCTCTGTACCGCCCTCCAATTTTTAGCTAAAACAAAATAGATCCGTATTAATTTTGTGAGAACCGGCTTATAACCGCTGTTCTTAATATTTTGTTTTTTGGCTGATTTAAACTCATCGTATCTCTTTATTTTTATAATTGTCGCTGGGGTAAAGTTGATCAGCCTAATAGGTCGCTTTATGTATATACAAAAAAATAACCCGTTAAAAGCCAGTTTATCTTTGTGCGCTTTGCTTTTAAGCTGTTTCAATATTGCTACTTTGAGTGCAGACACTCAAAATCAACTCACATTAGAAATGGCAGTTAACATAGCTCAGAAAAACGACCCTTGGCTGGTTGGCAATCAACATTTACAGGACTCGGTAAATGCTCTGAGCATTGCAGCCGATACATTACCTGATCCTAAAATATCCATTGGGCTAGCTAATATCGCAGCAGATTCTTTAGATTTTAATCAAGAAGCGATGACTCAGTATAAAGTTGGGCTTTCACAAATGTTTCCCAGAGGAGACTCGCTCACGATAAAAAGAAGACAGCTTGAATTAGTTGGCAGTCAATTTCCATTTCAACGGGCGAACAGAAAGTCGAAAGTTAAAGTGATGGTGAGTCATTTATGGCTTAATGCTTTTAAAGCACAGAAAAGCATTGCATTAATTGAAAAAGATCGGGCTTTATTTGAGCAATTAGCCGATGTTGCTCAGGCCAGTTATTCTTCTGCCGTTGGAAAAACCAGACAACAAGATCTTGTAAGAGCGCAATTAGAATTAACCAGACTAGATGACAGATTAACCATGCTAAAACAACAGCAGGAAATGTCACAACAAAAACTATCTGAATGGTTGAGTCAACCCGAACGTGATTTTAATGTTCAAGGTTTTATCATTGCACCTCAATTACCCAATATTACTTTGTCTCACAAACAGTTATTCACTTCAAAAAATAA
>Ga0114899_1000392_pt1 | contig 32027 bp, 34 predicted proteins | sample MalvireepMed_215_FD_83497 | JGI IMG/M metagenome (GOLD analysis project Ga0114899, IMG submission 83497) | Marine viral communities from the Global Malaspina Expedition - Malaspina viral metaG DeepMed_215 | ecosystem: Environmental > Aquatic > Marine > Oceanic | place: Mediterranean Sea...
ATACTGAATTATCACCCACACGTAAAGAAGCAGATAGTATAGAGTGGTATACCAATCCAACTGATCCTCTCCATGAAGTTACCCTTTCAGAACAAGACACAGTTGAAGTGTGGGATTTATTAACTAAAAAGAACAAAGGGGAACGATACCAAAGAGTACATAAACCAGCTCGAGCAAAAGAAAAGAATGTTTTCAAGGAAGCTCGTGCTGCTTTGTTATATTTTAAATGGCATCAGAACCCAAGCAACGCTATTGATGAAATAGTCCACGAAGTTGTATACGGTCTTGGAGACCCTACTAAAACTACAACAGGTGTTTATAGAGCGGCTGAAGGAGAAAGTGCCGCCCAAAAACAATATCTCCGTGGAAAAGGTAAACCAACTGCAGAAAAAGCACTACGGTGGGTACGATATACATTTGATGCAAAAACCGTTAAGCAGATAGAAACGGCTATAAAAGAAGAAAGGCGTGCCTTCATTGCAACAAAAAGCGCAGAAGCCCGAAAAATTGATACTAATGTACTAACTCCAAGACAGAAATCATTCCAAAAGGGAGAAAGAGAATTTAAAAGGGGGTTAACATCAGACATCATAGCAGAAGCTATGGAGAACGAAAATATTTACGTAGACCCGCAAACTGGTGAACTCAAAGACGATCCTATATCAGAAGATACGGACGATTTAAAAGTATTTGAAAATCTACAGGCTGCTTTAGGAAACGAAGATTTTCTTGCAGCAGACGCCGTTGTTAATCTCGATACAAAAATTCATCCTGTTGTGGAACAGTTACTTGGTTCATCAGAAAAACCCGGTAATATTAAAGAAGCCCTGCGTTTACTAGCAGCTACAACATCCAGTCCCCGCCTAGCTCAAGCAGCTAGAAAATTAAGTGAGAAAATAGGGGACACTAAAGTGGTAACTGTTCTTGACCGAAAAAATGCGGCAGGGGAGCGTGTAGCTGGATCATTTGATCCCGAAACTAATACGATTTATTTAGACCGTAATATTGGTATGAACGCGCATACAATATTACATGAATCCACACATGCATTAACTTCTGCCACACTTGCTAACAAGTCATCACCATACACTAAACAATTGGAGAAACTCTTTAATGAAGTCAAAGATTCTTTAGATAGTGCGTATGGCGCAAGGTCTGTAGATGAATTTGTTGCGGAAGCCTTTGGAAATCAGGAGTTTCAACAAACTTTAGCAAGTATAGTCCCCAAACATACATACATAAAGAATGGTAGACCTGTAACTGCACTGGAGAGATTTTTCACCACTATACGGAATCTTGTACGACGCCTGTTCGGGTTAGAAACCAAATCCCCTGATTCGGTATTGGATCAGACCGATCAGTTTATAGAAGCTATACTATCTCCTGCGCCAGATTCACGTTTGGCCGGAGAGCTGTATATGGATTCTACAAGATCAAGAGCAGAGCAAGTGTTAGGGAGAATGGGTGATGTACAAAAATCATTCCCTGAACTTACTGAAAAATTTAGACAGAAATATGTCGATGACGCGGTTGATTTTTTCAGCGGAGCTTCGACTTCCCCCCTTGCCAAAAAAGCAGCAGTATTTTTTGCTCCCTTACAGGCATTGACAGATGTAGCAAGACATTATGGACTCCATACAGCCCAGAAGTTTCACAAAACTGTTCATGAGATGGTAGGTGAACAACACAAAGCAGAAGTAGCTGTAGATATTACTTTGAAGAAATTACAGGTTTGGTCAACAGCTAAAGATACCACTAAAGATATGATAAAAGCTTTTAATTACGTTGTGAATACAAGTACAACAGAACAGATAGATCCTTATGGAAAACAGCCGGAAGCTACACGTAAAGAGCCGTTGAACTATGATAGCAAGGGACGTAAAACCAATGCTGATAAAGCTGATATATGGAAAGATATGCAGAAGGATGTTGCTCTTATAGGAAAAGGAGGTAGAGCTAATTATTTTACGTTATTAAAATCATATGAAAGACAATTTGCAAGATTAAAGGAAATTATTTTTGGTAGGATTGATAATTTGCCAGAGCTTAATACTAAACAAAAACAAACACTTAAAGATACTGTTTATAAAAAATTATTTGAAAAAGGAAGAATATATCCATACTTCCCGTTAACGCGGAAAGGACATTTATGGTTAGAGTTTACAGCTATTGATGAAACCGGTAAGCCGGAACAAGTATTCATGGCGTTTGAATCGAGGAGAGCCAGAAATAGATTCATACGGGAACAAGAACATAACCCTGAAATAAAAGAAGGTAGTGATGGTATCAAGTTTAGGGAGTACCAAAAAATATTCAACGATAAGATAGGTTCAAAGGCACCTGCGACATCATTTGTCGGGGAAACACTAGGAATACTACGTGAAAACAACGTTGCTCCGGAAGTACAACAGGAATTTGCACGTTTATTCCTTGAGGCACTTCCTGAATCTTCTTTTGCTAAATCTCTTACTAAACGTGGTAATGAGGGGGCAGGTAAAGCAGGGTATATAGAAGACGCAGAGACCGCGTTTAAACAGAAAGCCTATAGTCTAGCCGCTCAAATAGAACGGATGAAATATAGTGCTCAATTGGATGAAGTACTGGATGAATTAAGAGCGCAATATGAAAAACTCCAACAAGATACAGCAGCAGATCAGGAAAGTGCAAAAATACTGTTTGATGAACTTCAGAAGCGTGCTGATTTTGTAAAAAAACCCCCTCACGACCGTATTGCTGCTAACCTTAATCGTATGGCTTTTATAGGGACCATCGGGTTCAACGTATCTTCTGCAATAGTAAACCTATCGCAAATCCCTCTTATGATGTACCCAATTTTAGGGGGTAAATATGGGTATAATGAATCTACTCGTGCTATAGGGGAAGCAATGAGGTTATTTGGGAATAGTGGTACCACTCGTAAATTATCTCCCGTGCTCCAAGATGAACTCGTAAAAACACGGGGATCGCCCTCTCTCGATAATTATTTTCAAGACAAAGTAACACAAATCAAAGACAAAGACGGCAAGATTATTAGAACAGAAGTTTCCCTAGAATTACGTCCTGAAAAAGCCAAAAAAATGACCAGTGATGAAATAGGGTATATGAATGAATTAATACCGTTGGTTGAAATGGCTTCTAGGGAGGGGCAGCTTAACCGTTCAATACATTATGATACCTTGGGTTTAGAACCATCAGGCAGAGACAAAAATATTTGGGATTATACAAGTGCTGGTTCAGCCTTTATGTTCCATCATGTAGAACGTTTTAATCGTCAAGTAGCTATGACATCCACGTATTTACTGGAAATACAAAGGATGAAGAAAAATCTGGCTAAAGGAGCTAAACTCAGCCCACAACAATATCAAGAAGCAGCGGCTCAATCTATAATCCAATCACAAGAAATGAATGGGGGTGCATTTTTAGCCACAGCTCCTCGGGCAGCTCAACAGGGTGTCGGGCGCGTTGCTTTAATGTACAAGGGCTTTGGTATACAGATGTATTATACCTTGTTCAAAACAATACGCGCTGCAACAATGGGCCTTACTCCGGAAATTAGAAACATTGCTAGAAAACAACTTGTTGGCATAGCGGGGTCATCCATATTCCTAGCGGGAGTACAAGGGTTGCCTTTTGTCGGAGCGTTCTTGGCAATGTGGGATTTACTCAAGGACGACGACGAAGAAGATGCTGAAACCATAGTACGTCAATATATGGGAGAAGGTTGGTGGAAGGGTTTTATAGAATCTTCCACAGGTTTTAATGCAGCGGATCGTTTCGGGTTAAGTAATCTTCTATTCAGAAATAATCCATATGCTCGTAATTTATCCGGCGTAGAAGTAGCCGTGCAAGCAATGGGGGGTCCTGCATGGAGCGTAGCTACACAATTTAAACGGGGTATGGAAGATATTATAGTTAACGGAGAAACCCAACGCGGGATAGAAAATATATTACCAGCAGCCATACGTAATATGGCAAAAACGAAACGTTACGTGCAGGAGGGGGGAGCCTATACAAGACGCAATGACCTTATAATGGGACCGTTTCATACTCACGAATTAGTTGGACAATTTATAGGTTTTGCTCCTAGCAGGTACACTCTTAAACAAGAAATGAATATGTCTTCTAAAAATATAGAACGCGGTGTAAATGAAAGACGTACTAAATTACTCCGAAAACTATATATAACACAAAGGATGGGTGACGGAGAAGGGTACAACGAGGCTATGAAAGATATACATGACTTTAATTCGGACCATTCTGTATGGGCTATAGATCATAAATCTTTCATGAAATCTATGAACCAACATATGAAGTCTTCGGCCTTAATGGTGGGAGGAATAACTTTAAACCCACGTTTACGCGCATTACTTTTAGATCACCAACAAGCGTATTGGGGGGGCCATTGGCTTAGTGACTAATAAAAAAAGCCCCTGTTTAAAACAGGGGCTAAGTTAGGAGAACGAGAGACAGGGAGGTGACTCTCTACTAAATAGTATCATACTGTTCTCCATATGCGAATACCTAATATTTTGTTCTCTATAACCACTTTTATTTCAGTTTTGTAACCTTTATCTGCCACTATTTTAATAGCTTGCTTCATTGCTTTCTCGGTATTTACACAGGGTATGAACACAGAAGCTCCTGCAACCATCTCATCCCACTTGACTATGATCCGTATCCCGTCGGGATTAAGATCACTTTTCTTCAATACCCCCTGCTTCATGTTCATCCTCAACAGAGCAATTAACAACGATAACGTCCGTGGGGGGTAACTGCATATGAGTCCCCTTGCTTAAACGTATTTTTGTTTTGGTCGCCCCTAGTTTTGTTTTCAAATCCTGAAGAAACGCGGCGTAGTTAATCTGTTGTTCACTGCACCACACCCTAAGAAATTTAGGTATAAGATAAGCTCTCTTGAGATCTGTTTCGTACCGTGCCACCAACTTACCGCGAGGGAGAGCATCTGGCACAACGAGAGCGTCCAATCCGTTATCGTTTTGTTTCCGTAAATCATCCGTGCTCTTTATCCATAACACGTTATTGTAATGTTCATGTATATAGTCATTAAGAATTTCCTCAACAGACGTACTCATATCCGACACGTAATTTTTATTATCTTTGAGCATCCTTATAGCCCATTTGAATAGCTTCCCTATGTCGTATTCAATAAGCCCTGCTTTCTTCGCTATAACCAATCCAACCATAGTATTAGTCACAAATGCAGACCAGAATCGGTTTTCCGATGTGAGTCCTGCTTCTGTATCTATTTTATTACCTGTTTCATCGAGTAACTTCCTAACGCCCTCTAGGTTGTTCATAATATATTGCACATAGATTTTCCCTGCGTGCCCGTAATGATTGCCTACAGCAACACTAAATTCATCTTGTTCTTCTTTTTCTCCGGACTCACTGAATAGACGATCCACTTTAACTTCAAGTATGCGTTGGGCTTCCGCTTTCGGCATTGATTTAGTTATACCTACACGTTCAATAATGCTTGTATTACCGGTAGTTACTGCAAGCAACCGCCATGCTTCTCCACGATATCTTTCCGCATTACCTCCGCTGACCATACGCCCCCTTTGCCGACCACCCGTTAACTGGTAGGCCAGATTACTTAATTCGTTAGAACGGCTATTGGTAAGTTCATCCATATACAACGGTAGGTTGTGGTATATCTCCCCCCTATGCATCTTGGTATTATATGTATCACGTTCATTTATTATAAGGTCTTCGGGACGGCCCCATACTGAAGCGGCGGCGGCAATCGCTGTTGTTTTACCTACTCCTGACTCCTTACTGTGTAAATGAAGTGTGGCACAATTTACGGGGGATAAAATCATAAGAGCAGAACCAAAGGCTGAACCGACGACAAATTGATGGAGTTCAAAATCATCACGGTTGTAGAAATTTATGGTTTCTTTGCAGCCTTCTAAAGTACCCTTTGGCTCGAAAGAGGGGAATAGTGAAGCTGTTTGTGCGGAGGGAGGATTAAACTCCACCTTGTCTTTAAGTATCTCCTGATTACCTAATATAAAAGAATCACAATTATCATTAACCCAACCGAACTGTTTATGTGCTTCATCTGCCATACTATTAGCCTGTAATTCGTTAACCCATTTTGTTGTGTATTGCCTAATGTCACCCATCTTATCTACTGCCACACCATATTTAGACATCTCCTTACGAAATTCTTCCTGTGAATTTACTGCAGAAAACGGCACTGTAAATTCCCGTACACCGTCAAGTGGAAGATGAAGTCGCATTACTAGCGACTCACCTAATTCAGCGTCCCATAAACGTCTGACTACATATAAGTCATTATGGTATATTTGTTTTTCACCAATTTCGCCGTCTTTCTGCGTTATCCGTATATAGATACCACCGTTAGCTCCCCTGAAATAAGGGGCTGGGTACATAGGTATATTATAAGTTGTTACAGGTTTATCAGGTAAGTCCATCGACGGAGCTTCGACAATATTATCTTCTTCCGTAGCTTCTTTTATCCGGCTACCGAGGCTTATAGGAGATTTTATCTTACCCCAATTAGGACATTCTCTACATACGTTAGGATTAAGTCCATCAAAACTATCACAGCCATACGGACCCTTTATGAGATCCATCTTTTTCATTGTATCTTGTGGAGTGTATTCAGAGTGGTTTTTAGATAGAAGATGAGCGGCTTTCTTACCATCATCGCAAAATTTAGCTATGGATAATCCAGCCCTCCATAAGGGTTCCGATATTTCTTCCTGATTCAACAATATATTTTTTAACTGTTCGCAACCATTCCCTGCGCTTGTTTTTATAAGTATATCTTTAAATATATTTTTTCTGTTGCCAAGCAACACATCCATTACAGCATTACTGCCAGCAGGAATATGTTTAGTAGCAACTGGTATCAATTCGCTATCAAAATATCCAGTAAATTTATCAAGGGGTATAGGTTCAGGAACGTCCATACCAAGAAAAATTACCTTGGAAGGGGGATCTGATTTATAATTATGAGTTTCCGGTATACGAAGCACACGTGCAGCATCTGCGGTTACAGCAGCATCTGCTAACAACTTATATTTTAAACAAGAACGTTTAAGGACCCGGGCTGTTCGCAACCATTCGTCTAGGTTAACAGGTTGTGACAAGAACCAATATACATGCACCCCGTTGCCCGAGTTGACAAGAAGAGGTTTAGGTAACGAAAGTTTTTCACAAAATCCTTTCAGAGCGACAATAGCTTCCGGCTGGTTTGGATAATCTTTATTAGGACCGCAATCTAAGTCTAGGAAAAATGTTCGGAGTTGTTCAACGTTATCTACCTTACGTGAACCTTCTTTTTTAAATGTAGCTAATGCAAAATAAGTATCAAACCCAGCTTTATCATACTCGTAAGCAAAATCTATTACAGCATCTATAGAACTATAAAATTTTTGTGCTGGTGGATGGCTATCTGATTTATAGAAAACACAGTAAAAGCCATTCTCCCCCAATGCTCTCCGTAGAAATTCTTTTGTATTCATTTTTACACCCAAGAGAGGACCGCGGCCATACAACGATACAGCCGCGGTTATATAAATAGAAACTAATCGTCCCAATCATCTACGATAGCATCTAACTCTGGGTCTTTAGCTTTTGGCGTAGCGTTCTTTTTGGCTACTTTTTTCGGCTCTTTGATTTCTCCGTTTTCTTCAGGTGAACTTACTATTGCAAACGGGTTGCCATCTGAAGCCTCAAAACCATCTGTTGTATCGAAGGGGGAACGTGACTCCATTGGAACATACTTCAAAACCTGTACCGCTCGCAACCTTAGAGACACACCATTACCCATACTCCCCCCTGCGTTATAGGGCACAAAAGATACGGCAACATTAACAGTGCTTCCTGTGGTCAAGAGAAACTCATCATCCAGCTTTGTGTTTTTTGAATCGAACTGAGCTGGTTTACGAGTAGCATCTTTACCGTAAGCTCCTTTCAGGCTGGCCTTAAAAGTAAAGGTACCTTCTTCTTCCTCAATAAAAGGACTTGCAAATTTCTCAGGCCAATTTTTTTCTGTTGCAGTCTTTTCCTTGTAAGCCTGAATCATAGCTTTACGTAAATCCTTGGCTTGTGTTTTGGACATACGAAAATTGATTCCATATTGTGCTCCTTCGTCAAAAGGATCACAGGGAACAGACCGTTTCTCTTTATTGTCATACCGATAGGTACCATTAAGGCGAGGCCATAAGGCTTCTACTTCGTTAATAAGATAGGTAGGGGCATATTCAGCCATAAGATTTCTCCTGTTTATTTAATTGAAACCCATCTGTGATTCCAAATGGGGACGTTTTCATACCCTCAAGTGGTGGCGTAAAATCCAAAGTGATAGCATCTACCGTATTCGGATGAGCTTTCATTTTTGAAACCACCTGTAACTCTTCCTCCCTGAGAGGGCGAATAGGTTTAAAGAAGAGTTTTGGTGTTTCGCTATTTGTGTCGAAATATATTTGAGTAACAACAGCAATAGCGGAAGTATTATGTTCCGTTAAAAAACGGGCGTAGGATTGCAGGGGCATATTTCCATCTCTTGTTTCCCCAAAAATAGAAGTAGCGGGTAATCTGAGTTGGTATATTATCTCCAGATGGTCCTCCATAGTAATGGCTAAACGCTGTGAAAACCTGCAAGCCCTACTGCTCCCGTAACCAGAACCTCTTATATTCTGTTTACAATCCAGACATCTGGTTGCCTGACGTTGTTCTTCTGGAACTTTTACTGAAGGAATTTGTGTATCCGATGACCAACAGGTAGGAACTGTTAATTTATCAGGGTCATAGTTATTTTCATAGTATGAACGCGATATAGGAGCCGCATCAATAACCACAATATTCTGAGAGCTTGAATTACTTATAGGTATTTCCTCACCCCGTGTGACTTCACTGAATTTCTTATCACGGATACCTAAACGTCTTATAGGTTCTAGCATCAGAGGTCTCGGTCCTCATCATTAATAGGTTTATCCAAAGACATAATACCTTCAGCAACTGGATCAATTTGTTTTGGTTTAGACAAAGCTTCAACTACATCTTTCACAGAAAATCTATAGGTGTTACCTACTTTAATGTAAGTATGTTCAGGGATATGATTTTTTCTGATCCAACCACGGATGGTGGAAATTGATACTGAAAAATGTTTTGATAAATCTTCAATAGGTACATACGGTCCACTCATTATTTTTTCCTAACTGATATGAGGTATTCGCTGTCCACATTTAAACCCTTCGGAACAGCTTCAGGGTTCTCCTCAAGAAATTGTTTTACATTACCTTGGTTAAGACGCTTTTCAAGAAACTCGGGAACATCATGCTCTTTTATAAAATCGTACATATGCTCCCAATCGCTTGTCCAATAACGTGTTCTAGTTGTCCTATAAAACAACCCTTCAGAAGTTCTCACACTTTCAACATTGTGTTTCTTACAATGATCCAGTAGAGCTTGCTTAATTTTATCTTGTTGGGATTTAAGTTCGTCGTCTTCTTCTTTAAACGCTGCGGATAATTCACTACGCTTATTTTTAATTTTTAAAAAAACCTTGGTTAATGTCTCCAATTGAACACCCATCCTCGTCTCTCCTGATCTTTTAAATCTTTATAGAGAACGCATATTAGTGACAGGATATGGGCTAGTCAAGTAATTTCTTGTATAAATCTACAATTTGTGTGTGAACGTCTATTTTACTGTCTAACAGACTGTAAACGTGTTTCTCTACAACTGACCCCTGTAACTGTATCACAGTACATTTATGCTTCTGTCCTGTTCGATGTACTCGTGCATTAGCTTGAGAGTATGTTTCAAGAGAACTTGTTGGCCCCCACCACACTACCGTATTGGCAGCGGTCAAGGTTACGCCATGAGCGGCGGCGGCAGGTTGAAGGATAAGAACCCGTGGATTATCTCGTTCTTGGAAGGCTTTAAATACTTCAGTACGCTTGCGAACAGGTACATTACCTTGGATTATTTCGTTGCTAATTCCATCCTTCCTGAGTTTATCAGCAAGAATACCTATAGTGTGTTTGAAGGTTACAAAGATAAGTACCTTCCGGCTGGATTCATCAATAACTTCCCGAAGCACCTTGTACCTGTGCTTTATATCAAACTCCAATGCGTTGCCTTTATCGGTATAGATCGCACCAGAACTTATTTGCAGGAGTTTATTCATGTTAACCGCGGCATTCACGGCGGTAATTTCCTCCCCCGCCGCTTGCATAACCATGCGATTACGTAATTCCTTATAATATTTCTTTTGTTGACGGGTAAGTTCTATCTCACGTTTGACGTAAATCATATCAGGGAGGTCTAGACAGTCGTCTTTTGTAAAACGTATTGCTGGCTGTAGTACATTGAAAACTGTTTTCGTGGCACTGTCTTTCGGTACCCATTTAAAATTGGATACTTTATACATAACCAGATCACGGAATGAACCAAAAAAACGGGGGACTGCCATAGGATTGACAAGTTTCGCCAGACCATAAGCATCCAAGGGGCTTTGCGCGGCAGGGGTTCCTGTCATCATCCAAAGCCAAGTATCAGGCTTCATTACAGAATTAAGAACTTTCCAGCGTTTTGTCTGGGCGTTTTTATAATGGGTAGCTTCATCCGCAATTATGAGATCGAAACCCCCTTTACTTATAGCATCTGCTACGATTTCTACCCCGTCATAGTTTATAATTACATATTCAGCGTCACCTTCGATAATTCTCCGTCTTTTATCAGGGGAGCCGTAGGCTACATCCACACTACGATGCATGGCAAATGTAAACAAGTCAGCACGCCATGCACTATCCATAATCGAGAGCGGGCAGATAACTAACACCCGCGCTATTCGCCCCTGTTGTATTAGAAAATCAGAAGCCCAGATTGCAGACGCAGTTTTACCTGTACCTTGTTCGTTAAAACAAAAAGCTTTCCTGTTCATCGTTAGGAAAGCCGCCGTGCTCCTTTGGTGGGTAAATGGTTTATACTGGCCGGGCCACTTATAACGTCCTTCTATAGGTGATGGCACGTTTATATTTAATTTTTTAAGTGTGTGGCTTTCATCAACTCCCCATTTTACGAGCACGTTATTATCTCCCACTATATGACTTTTAGGTATAACTGTCGTTACTTGCTGAGGATTTCGCAGTTTCAGCAACACAGCCTTGTTCTTAATGATCTGCAAGTTATGTTCTCCTGATTACCTTGCGCTATGTTTTTTTCGTCTTCCTCTTACCATTGTTTGCACGGTTTTTACTGGGACTCATTAGTCTATACCCGTCTGCATTAGTGCCACCACTACGGAGTGGTTTATTGTGGCTTATATCTTTACCTTTTCGGTTGACACCTTTTTTATCCAACGCCCGTCTAGCTTTTTGACGTTCCATACGCGCCCCGTGTTCGCCACGTTGTTTTTGTAATTGGTATTCACGTTTATAAGGTCGAGGGGATTTAGTATAAACCATTAGTTTCTCCCATTATGGGCACATTCGGTAACAGCACAATGTCGTCTACATAACCCGCTGGGTCGTGGATTCCATACATTATTTTCAAAAGCCTGTTCCATATTAGAATAATCAGACAACCATTTATTCCAAAGTATTTTTTCTGTATCCCGCATATATACATCTTTTATTAAATCTTTGGACACCACAAACAATAATCCAGCCCGTACCTTTTCAATCTGTGGAAAATGCTTAAAAATAGTAAGGGCCATTAGCTCTAACTGACCTTTATCAGCGTACCGAGCAGACTTCCCAGTTTTATAATCCACTACCCACGCAGAATTTTCATCCAATATAATTAGGTCTGCTATACCTCGGAACCAAACATCTCCATCATCAAACCCGCAGGGGTCTAGGTTCTTCGTAAGCCCAAACTTGTACTCACATAATTTATGCCCCTGCTTTGATTTTAAACTGTCCAGCGCGGCAACAGCATAATCAAATCGGGCTGGCATTGATTTACCATCTTTTATATAAGCCTCTGCGGCCTCATGAAACGCGGTACCGTATAACATAGCTTCAGTTTCAGATTCAGCATAATCCTTGGCAATCCTCATGTGATAGAATTGCTTTGGGCATTGTTCAAATGCCTTTATTTTACTGAAAGACCAAGGATCAATGCTCATTTTTTTACAAGGCTTAAATGGCTAGGGGATTCTGACTTATCATCCCAAGTAACTTGAACTGTAAATCCGCCCATATTGTTCTTGGTAGTTTTACTTGTAAACCCATCTCTATGGCTACATCTCCAACACAAGGTCTTAAACCTAGCAACTCCTGTATCTACCTCAATAGTTTCAGTAAACTCTGCAAAACCCCCACATTTTCTGCAGTCGGCAAACGTATCAAGAACTTGTCGTAACGTAGCCTCGGACGTAGATTGCGTGAAAAAGTTTTCAGTTATACCTCCTAAAGTCGCACGGTGTGCAACATGTTCCTCACCTAAATCTAGTTTTTTTGTCATTCACAATCTCCATAAGATTTGCCTACGCCCGATTCACAATCTATCGGGAGTCCGTCGGCCCAATCAGGCACCTCGCGCATACAAGTTTCGATGTAGTTTTGCGCTTCTTCTACTTCCTCGTCGGCTACACAGCACACAACCGAGTCATGCACCGTCAGCACAACCTGATATTTCTTTGATATTTTTAACATTTGGTCCCCGATTATGCAACGCGCAAGAGCTTGGCATACATTCTCTATAACTTTACCGCCGTATATACGAGTGCGACCACGCCGTGTTTGATAAGATAATTCCAACCCAGTTCCAAAATTAGCTTGACCCGCATAGCCTTTCTCATTTTGCAGATCGGCGTATCTCAACAACAAACCAGACGGGAGCTGCAGTGCACTATGTTCTACATCTACTGTTAACAAGTTGCCACGTCCGAACGAAAGGGCGTCCCCTCGTGATAGATATACCAACATATTCTGAGCGGCCCTCCATAAATTATATATGTCGTAATTGGCCTCTCTATATATCTTTATAACTCTCTGTGCTTCCCACTTGTCTATTTTGGTCCCGAAGTTCTTTAGCTGTTCCCGAAACCGAACCGCGCCCATGCCATAACCAGCCCCAAGGATAGTGGTCTTGCCTACAAACCTCTGTGCGGCTGACACATCTTCCTCCCCTATCCCGTAAATACGAGAGGCCATTTTCTTATAAACATCTTCACCGTTGGCAAATGCGCTTACCAAGTCCTCTTGCTCGGCAAGCCACGCCAGAATACGTGCCTCTATCTGGGCGGAATCGGCGTCGATCAGGGAATGTCCTTCGGGGGCTAGTATGCTCCGCTTTAACTTCTTACCTTGTGTGCCTCTACTTGGAAGATTCTGTAGATTAATCTTATCGTCACCACCCCACCTACCTGTATGCGCGGCGTAGTATTTAACAGGTACCGGCAGCAGCCCACGTTTAGCAATATCTATAAACCTCTGTGTACGTGTTTCTTCTAACGTACTTTTGTTCCCAAGACGGGCCGCGATTAAAGTTTGTACCCTTGGGTCTTCATGATCCATGAGAGCTATAAATTCCTCATCAGATTTAGCGAAAGCAAATGTTTCCTTACCTGTCGTTTGGCTTATTTTTATTGGAGGTGTAACCCCAGACTTCCTCAAAAGCCCCGCAAATTTAAGGTTGCTCATTAAAACTTCCCTATCAACCCCCGCTGCCCCCAATAACTTGTTCTTGTGGTCACGTGTTTCCACAAGATGTTGTTCCAATAGCTCCAGATCTAAACCCAACGTAGGATTTATAAACATGCGTAAACTAAGGTCTATAAGTTTTAATTCTTTTATGGGAAAATCTTTACCAAGAACTTTAAACAGAGCATAAGTCAAATCCACATCATTTATACAGTAGTCACCGTATCGTGAGAGTTCTCTTGGTGAGAAATCCGCTCGGTGCTTCCCGAGTGCGTTGATGACTTCGGTGCCTTTAACGCCGAGAGAATACCTTTCAACCAACGCTTTGAGACTTCCACTAACTTCCACCCCATCCACAGCACGGGCGATACACAAAGTATCGGCATAAGCCCGAGGATGAATATCAAACAACCAACTAGCAATAGCCCCATCAAACATAGTGTTATGAGCAAGAAACATAGTCTCGTCCCAATCGAATGTTTGTAGGAATTTCTTAATCTGTTCTTTCGATCCACTAGCCCACTCCGTTCTCTCGCTGTTTATCTTAGTTCCTACCCCAATAACTTCAAAACGGGGGTCACGGATATACTCCTCCGTTGTCATTTTCGATAATGAAAACTCTTTATCGTAATAAGTTTCAAAATCTACAGTTATTAAATCCATGTTCAGCCACCCCTATTCAATGCTTCCTCCTCGACGTCCAATCTTTTGGAAACAAGTTCAGCACCGCAAGCCAGATAACCACATCCATCAACCCAGTTATCCCAATTTGGTTCATTGTTTTTCAACCGAGCGATCTTCAATAATGTCATCATAACGGCTACATCCACCGCTGAAACATGAGTACCCAGATGTTCGGACCAATATTTAGCAATAGTGCCAAAATTATCTTCCATATCTCCATGCTCGTCTGCCCTGTCTCTAACAATATATTTTTCCGCTGTACGTAACACGTTTGCACGTACATCAGGGCGTTTCGGGCCTAGTGGTTCATTAAAAGGAAGTTCAAGTTGTTCTGCCAATTTACTTCTCCTTATATGTTAAATTATATTTTCAATGGTTTAATCAATCAGTGGGGATGTGTGTACGCGCCACATGATGTTTGCTACCACAGTGAAGCAAGTAGCACATCTAACCCTTCCATCATCTACCAAATGCCCAGATGTGTGACCACAATCAAATATCATTACTTCTATTTCTTCTGGAGGCGTAGACTTTGTATTCCGAGGAAACTCTATAATATTATCAATTTTTTTCACGCTATCCTCTTTTAATTCTTATTCCAAAAATGCCCCCCATTTAGGGGGGACTAACGTAGCGTGCTTACCCGACAACAGCATTAAGGGAAAGGATAATAACGGGGCAAGCTCTCTCGTTGCAGGAAGCCGCCCCTCTAAAACCAAAACCTGTTGTTGCGGGAGGATAATTTTCGGCCTCTCTCCCACTTAGCCGCCCATGCACAATCAGACATGGGTTACTCGTTGTAAGAAGTTTCATCTTCATCTCTTTGTTTGATGAATTTACGATAAGCCTTTTTCTTGTATTTCTGCCTTTGCTCACTACGTTCAGCCCCGCTCCTAAAATTAGGATTGAAGTCAGGAATGTCAGACCAATCAATTTCGTCATCAAGAATCCAATCATTAAAAACTTGCAGGGGGGGCCATAAATCACATTTATATATACCTTTTTTTGCCCTGCTTAATGACCTTCCTTGAATTTCGTTTGCTCTCAAAGCATCATTCAAACGGCTATATGCTTCCGCAGTGTTACCTGCCATTTCCAGTTGGCTTGCTTCTTTGAGTAATAAATCCTCAAGGCAATAATTATGTTTTAATACCGAGACCATTCAACTTATCCGAAACTCCAGAAACATTTTCCTCATTGACTACCCAGCTCAGGCCGTTTGCGTTTTGAATATCTGTTAAGTTCTTTTGCTGTAGCGGTGTGGGTTTATTCTTACCTGCTTTACATTCAATCCCAAAGAAGTATCCATTGTAGCATCCGACTATATCCGGTACACCGCTTCTTCCGTACCCTCCGGTCATGGGAAAAAAATAATATGCTCCCAACTCTTTGAGTTGTTTTGTTACCGCTTTCTTAACTTTGCCTTCAGGGGTCATTCTTGTTTCCAAAAAAACTGGTTTCAAAAAGGGAGAGGCCGAAACCCCTCCCTAAAAGGGGGTTATGCGCCCCCGCTACTCATCCCCGCTATCTTCATTTTTCTTGCGAAGTCCCCATAAATGTACGGGGCGTTTAAGCTCCTTATTATACTCGTCATCAACTAAAACAGATTCGATTTTTCCAGCATTTTTAAGCCGTCCTAACGAGTGATAAACTCGCTTATATTCTACTTTATTGTATGGTAATTTTGGCCCCAACATTTCTTTCATCAAATCTGTTGTCGTTATTGGGTCTTCTAAATTATTTAAAATTTTTGTATTTAAAATATCTTGGTCTAAAAACGAACCATTAAGCCCCTCAGAAGTACCGTTGGACACTTTGTCTGTGCCCATTTTTACTACAAGTTCAGTCTTCGTTAACGCTTGAAATGTTTTGTTGTCAATAACAACAATGTCACCTTCATCTTTAACAAATAAATAGTCACCCTTTTTTGCGCGGATTGCGTTTGTTACAGGTACAACAGTCGCGCTCGTATTTAGGTTAATTTTATGCATATAAGTTCTCCTAGAACATTAAAGTTTTGTTAAAATTTTGTTAGGGATGTCCCTAACAATCCCAAAAAAACTGGTTTCAAAAAGGGAGAGGCCGAAACCCCTCCCTAATTTGTTAGGGACGTCCCTAACATTATTGTGGTTGCACAACCCAAAAAGAATTTTTGTCAATAGACTTACCAAAATCTCCATAATATATATTGGGTTGCACAACTAACAGCACCGCTAACCTTTCCTGCATCCATTGCGGCAATTCTTCTATGCTACTGTAGACACCTCCCACATCAGTGTCAAGCCTATTCATACCAATACATGACACATGAATACAATTTGTATCTGGGTTTAGGTAAACGTGATATACGTTATCGTTAAACATCTTCCTGTACGACATAAAAACAAGTCTCCGTTGCACGATAACCTACGTTATCAAAATACTGCCCATTCTTACCCATACTCAACACCGATAATTTTCCCATTAGAGCTTCGGGGATATTTTCTGAATTATATCTCTCCCCCTCTACCCATTTTGTTTTCCATTCGGATATATCGTCTGTTAAAGCTGTGCAATATAAGTCGTTACCATGAAAATCTTTCTCCACACTCACTAACAGCATACGTTTTGTACGCCCTTCAAGACGCTCTTTATGCTCCCTGTGAGCATCCAGAAACTCGGTAACTTTTTGACCAAACTCAGGGTCAATAAAATTGTAATCCGAATTTTCTACAGACAACAATTCCCTCAGAAGTGGATCATTCCCTCCATCATCAACAGTAACATTGCGCCGTGCGTTACTCAGCTTTTTTCGCATGGCTTCATCGGTGTTACTCCACCCTCTACGACATTCATTACTTTCTTTAGAAGCAACTTCTACTGCACTATAATCACGCAAGTATTTTCGAACATTACGTAATGCAACTTTTAAGTTTACACTACTGACTGAATGGTGTTTCCAATTATAAGAAGCATATTTCTCATTAGATATCCTTTTTGAATACACTATATATTGCGGCTTATTATTTTTTCCGTTTTTCTGGTCGTATGGTCTTATGTGCAGAGATACCCACCCCATACAAAGAGGTTTATACGCATGGTAAACCCAAAAACTGTGGGGTTGCTGGTAGACGTTACTCCCCAATGGACTTGCATGTACATCCTGTCGAAGTCGCGTTTGCGAGTTTTCCCCCCTCTGCGAAAAACTACACTTAGGAAAAATTTTTCGGATTTCATTTATAAACTTTTTAAGGGGCAACGGGGTTCCCCACTCGGAAAGTTCACTATCAGTCACAGCAGTACAGTCTGCCGTCCATTGCTCATGAGTTCTAGACATACTATTTACCCCTTGTTATATAGTTAAAATCAAAAATTCTGTTCGCCCATTTATTAAACGCGGCTTTAAAAGAACGGACATCTTCTTCTGTATTGAGTTGTTTTATATCATTTAGCATCAAAAACATTGAAGCGAGATGTATACGTAGTGGATGATTATAATCCGTTAGAACACTTAGCGCAAGTTTTGGACCCATATGTAAACTGCCTCGGCTATAAACCGAATTATAATCAACATCATTTTCCAGAAATTCTTTATGCTCGGAAACGTATTCATTTACTTCCGTCTGCATGTAAGACAAGGTAGGAAACGAAAACTCATCTCTCTCAATCTTCAGCAGTGGGCCTGTCGCACATAGCCAAGTAAAGAAAGACGCTATATCTTCTTTAAGTGCTTTTTTTGCTTCCTTGTTCACACGTATTTTCGGGGTGTTATGTTCCTCGCTACATAATTGCCAGAGACCCTTGTTCTCGCGCTTGAATGTCAAAAAATAATCCTTGTGGCTTCCAGCATAATTTTGGGTGGGTTTTGTAAATTCGGGACGCGGTAGGTAATAACGGTTCACACGCATCCTACTAGCACCCAGACTTGGATCATATACATTGACGAAATGCTTCCCTATTTGTGTCCAGTTATCAAACTCAAGACCAAGGGGGAGCCAGAAACGAAGAAAATTATATCTAGATGTATCATACCCTTCAGACACAGCCCCACGCACAGTAACAAATTCTGTCGAAGTCGCGTTTGCGAGTTGTCGCTCCCATACAATCGGGGGTCTCCTTAATGCCCTTCTGTGCCAATCAGACCCCCAACTGCTAGGGTTTCGTGGTAACACGTCATGCAACACATATTTATCTGGCGAGCCTTTCTCCACACGTTCCCATTTTCGGCTTCTCCTACCGATAGGTCTTACATCTTCTTCGCGGGAATGAACGCCGCTCACAAGAACACGTGTTTCGTCGTAACGCTTTTTTACATCTTCAAATGTATTTAAATCACCCATTAGTTTATATCCTTTTCGGTTAAATTTCTTTCTAGCGTATACCCGATCTAATCTGACACAGGCACATGAGTTATTTTTTCGATGGTTAAAGTCCATTTTTTTATCTTCAAATTTTGTTAGGGACGTCCCTAACCATTTCTAACCTTATTGAAAGCATCTTTCACCTTTTGGACTTCCTGTTCTGAACACCCCTCCTGCCGCATACGGTCAAGGGTGGTTTCTAATACTTCCTCAAATAATCTTAATGCTTCTTTGTATTCCATTATCTTTCTCCTGTTTTATAAAACACGTGATCACCAATTCTGACGGTCACTTTCATTGTATGCCTCCACACTGGGGACACTTGGGTTGAATGGTAGAATGTAGCTCCCTCGGAAACATCGAGGGGGTAGAAACTGGTATCGGTTACAGCGGAGGCGATACGCAACGCCATCTCCCACGCATCCTTGTTCACGGGACGTTCGGGTTTACCATCACACCAGAATGAGAACTGACACATATTACGTCGAGGGTGGCCGGATGGGTACACCGGCCCCTCCATAACAACTTTACACACGGTATCTGGATGGCGACGGGACTGGACACGGTTAATCACCACTTGAGCCACCGCCAATTGCCCTGCTGTCGGTTGGTTACGAGCCTCGAAATAAACAGCCATAGCCAAACAAGTTATTGCACTTAGCATTACAACTCCCTCGAACTGACATGTATACAGGTACCAACGGTGGGTTTGGCTCCCTTGTTATCAACAACAACCCACAAGACAGGACAATCCCATTCCCCCCATGAACCGCCGAGATACCCATCAGTTATAACAATTGCGGCCTGTGCCTTGATGTTGTTATCGGTCATATGTTTGGGGACGCACTCGACATCGGTGCCGCCGCCGCCCTTTGGCTTGGTAGACTTTACAAATTGATCCAGTTGGTGTTGTTCGTATTTCTCATCTGAACATACCACTGTGTCCCAATACAACATACGCACCCAATTAGGATGAACGGTATCGAACATTTGTTTAGCCTCGGTGAGAATGACAGCCTGTTCACGTTGCCCGATGGAACCAGACATGTCGCCAGCAACGACAACACCCTCGACGCTTTCGGATATACCACTCGGCATAAATATATCGGCTGATAGGAAACGCCTGTTAGGTCGTCTGTAGGTGGAGTAGTCGTTGCCTGAACAAGTCATCGTAATAAATTCCCGCATGACTTCCCGCCAATCCACTTGCGGTTTAAGCAAATCTTTTAATTCACGATCTGCCCCTGTACCTAACTTGCCAGCGATCAACGCACCCTGCCGTATGGCTTCGTCGATATCCCGTCCAAGTTCCCGCTTCTCCTCTTCGGAAAGTTCCTTTGCGCTTTCCCAATCATGCTCATCGAAACCTTGTGGTAACGACTTTCCATTTGAACCATTACCTGTCCCGGAATTGTCGGGATGATTATTGGAAGGAGTATCCTGCTTTAAGATGTCAAACACCTGTGCGCTATCCATCCCGCGAAACTGCTCATCCAAAAGACCTTCTTTTGGCATCACCGCAAAACCATCCTTGTTATCATCGGTTATCTTTAGGTTAATGACGTAATCACAGGCCATGTTTGCAAGTTGCGGGTCTTCTTCGTACAGATGCCTCCACGTGGTAAGATGTTTGTAGAGTTTGTGGTAGCACTCATGAAGTGTAAGGAATCGTAATTCTGGGTCAGAAAGTTTATCGACAAATTCCCTACCGTACATCTCATCACGTCCATTCGTACACGCGGTAGGTATGTCGTCACGTACACTCCGGTCTCCAATCATAAGTATGCCAGCCAAAGCCACATACTTTTCGTTACTCATAATAGACACAACAGCTTTCGATAATCGCTGTTCAGTGGTGAGTGATTTACCTAATGTTAACATTTGCTTTTATCCTTCCAGTTAAGGGGTGGAGCGATACCCCACCCTGATTTTGTTAGGGACATCCCTAACTATTTCTTATCCCCCGCAAACATATAGTTGTTTGCCATAGCCCAATCGGTGAATTTCTTATTGGTCATCACCATAGACTGCTTGGAGTATTTGGGAGCGCGAACACCGTTGGCGAACATACCCTGCGCTTCCTTGTCGAGGCGCACCATGTATTCCATCCACGGGTTAACCCACTCCTTGTCTAAACTTGCTAACGTGCGATACACAACCATACACACCGCGCTGGCACTGTCTGGCACCTTAGCGTTTTTCGGGTCTTTCTTGATACTTTCGAGTGACGGTAGCTGATCGGCTAACTTGACAAACGCCATCAAGTCCATCGCCCCGCGTTCCCCGATGGTTCCCATGAGCAGACCTGTCAGCGTTTGATCGTCAAAGTGTTCCCGCTGTTTGAGCCAATCACTTGCCGCTTCTGCGGAACGTGGTGTGAAGAACGCTGTCCTTTGTGCTTGTGGGTGGTAGATATAAGGGTTTTCGTCTGGGTCTTTGATATCCTCAAACGAGGCGAACAACTGTGGATTATCCTTGCACCACCCCAATAATGTATGGTCGATTTCATTGCTTATTCCCCATTCTATCCATTCAAGGTTGGTTGATTTCCGCATCTGCACAACGGCCATACGGTTACGGGCATGTGGTGGTAACAAGTCACCTACACCTTCGGAACCAAGGTTGGTCGTCGCAAAAATTATAGTGTCTGGGTGCAGTTTACTTGTGCCTATCTTTCTCTCCTGCATCAGTCCGGTGAGCGCAAGTTTTACGGAGGGGTTGGCTTTGCCATATTCATCAACCATGATAATAAGCGGCTTGCCTAAATGTACGCCAAGTTCCTCGTTGGTAGCGAAACGAACATAATCTTTACCATCCAAGTCTTTCAGCTTGGGTAACTGGATATCACCCAAATCTTTCGTCGTGCAGTCAAAGTAGCAGGGTACGTGGTTCGGTAAATCTTCTGCTAACATCTTTAGGATAGAAGACTTACCCGTGCCCATGTGCCCCTGCACCAAAATGGTGCGCTTGTTACCACCTGTACGTATGGCGGTGGCGATCTGGTCGATGTTTAGTGCGTACATCCGTATAGCTGAATTACTCATAAGATTTTTTCCTTTTATGTTTTTTGTTAGGGACCATCCCTAACAAATTATTTCCAGTAACCGTAAGTTACTTCGTAAGGGATAAACAGACATTCGCCTGTTATCCAAGTTCCATTCGGGTAGTAGGTTTTCTCACCGCAACCGATGAGCCATTCCATAACAATAATAGTGATGAGGAGTATTATTCCCCCCATCACAACCATTCCCAATAGACGCCCACCCATTTTATATATCCAAACTCGGTAAGGATTTAATAACATCGTCCATTGCTTTTTTCGTTACGCCGCGCAGATAGTCGTCCTCACGCAGTGCGTCGGGAGTAACGCTGTACATGGCTTCCTCCAATTTAAGTCTTGCCGCCGACATCTGGCTGTCTCCCGTCACATTACACGTATCGAGTAAACCGATTATATCCACGACATTACTAACGATACTGTCCCGAAAGATTTTCTTGTTATCACTGTTCGTATAGTCGAGCCGTTCTGACATCTTGTTCAATGCGCTGTACAACCGCGACCATATATCATCCATCGCGTTTTTTATCTGGCGTGAATAATATTCTCCATAACCCCTAACGATTTCGGCTTTAGCCTCATTCCCGATGTCAATACGAAAATCTCCAGTTTCGGGGATCGGTATGTAAGTGAGATTGAAAGAGAATTTTCCCTTGAGGGTATCTACGGTTGGGTATTCGTCACGGTAGAACAAGTTACCCAGCTTTGCCTCGGCCTTGCTGATTTCCCAATTGTAGGAGTTTAAAAAAGCCTCGACGGTTTTATACCATTCGTTCTCCATCTCGGTCATCTGCTTGTGGTAGTTGAAATATTGTTTCGTGGGCAGGAGGCGCATCCCTATATCGCTCCACGGCATTGTCATAGCGTAGTGCATGTTGCGGATGTTACCCGTCATTTTGTGTACCGCATCAAGTTCGGGACAATCTCCGAGAAGTTTCTTGTGGACGTTTGCGACACCGGAAGCGGCGTTGTTGTTTGCTGTAACTTCTTTTGATGCCTTGCGGTCCTTTTTGCGGCCCCCCCACTGACTGATGGATAATTCCGAGAGACAGGCTGATGACGCGATAGAGGGTGCGGCTGTTTCGGGTTCAAATTTTGTTAGGGACTTCCCTAACATTTCTTCGTTCAATTGCGTATTCATTTCTTTCTCCTTTTGTTTTAGGTTGTGGTTTGTACGCGGTGCTGAAGAATTTTCGTAGGACATTTATTTCTCCTCTAAACAATTTATATTATACACAAGTATAGCATATATATCAGTTAATGTCAAGTTTTGTGAAAACGTGTTGTATTATACGTATACATGTTAAAACGTATAATGTTCTGTAATGTTCTGTAATGTTCTGTAGTCGGGGTCTGTAACCCATTGAAAAATATAGAATGTTCTAATGTTCTTTTTTTTCCGATTTTGGAGAGTGATATTTGGGTGAAGTTTTGTTAGGGACGTCCCTAACACTCCGCGTCCAAGGGGGTCGAAAATATCGCTTTATAATTTTTTAAAAAAAGAACATTACATACTATATAATAAATACATATAAATTGATAAGTTTTGATAAGCACTTCTCCACAGAATTGCATACAAGCTGACACGAATTGCTACAAAAACATAATGTTCTCTCGTTACAGAACATTACGGAACATTACCCCCCAAAACCGGAACATTCCTTATTTATCAATAACTTAACACAGAACATTGGCTCACCGCTCATGGAGAAACTGGTTTCAAAAATTGTTAGGGACATCCCTAACAAAATATCAGGAAGCTGTTTGTATCATCACTACAGGTACATAGAACATTGCTATGGGTACACAGTGCACCGGTAATACTGCTGTAGGGTATACACTATAACTTGTTATGACATGAAGTTTATGGTCGCCACATTTCAGGTACTTAATGGCTCACCGCTCATGGAGAAACTGGTTTCAAAAATTGTTAGGGATGTCCCTAACAAAAATTAGGCAAAAAAAAGCCACCCCCGAAGGGGTGGCCAGTTGGGGGTAACAAGTTATTTTTTGTCGATTGTTTTGGCAATCTCTTTTAGGTCTTCGATAATTGGGGTAGCCTCAAAGTGTGGGTCTTCCCAGTTTTGGATTTTAGTGATAGCAACATTCAAACTTGCTAAAACTTGTTCCGCTGCAGTTTTTCTGGGTGCCACATAACCCTCCGCTGCCTCAGCCTCTTTTTTCTCAGCCTTGAGCAGAATTTTTCGGCTGTCGCTGATCTTCGCGCCGATAGCCTTTTGGGCATTGCTTCGGACAAGTTTGTCATTCTCCGACAGTCCCTTGTTACTTTCTAGGGCAACAAGTTTCTGCTCCCGTACTTTTAGTTGCTGGGTTGCCATTGTTCGGAGATATGCCCAAAGTTCTGGAGTGCAAGTTGAACCATTAGGGTTCTTAGTATGTGGACTGAGAAACGTATTTGCCGTCCACCCTTCTTTTTTAGCCAATTTTCCCCACAACCCGCGTTCCTTTTTTACACCGGCCTCTTTGTTCCACAATTTAAGGGTGGCTGTTTCCATTTGCTCGGAAACGGGAGCATTTCTTGTAGATGTGTTCATAACACTTCCTTTGGTTTTTGTTAGGGACAATCCCTAACAAGTTTACATCAACCCTCACGCTTTGTTTTGCGCCGTGTTGATGATGTACATTATACACATATTCCTTGTAATTAAAAGGGATAGTATGACAAGTTATGATAAGTTTAAATAAAGTTTGGTATATTTTGTTAGGGACAATCCCTAACAACGGCGCACCGCATCAAATAAAACTGGTTTCATAAACTATTGTGTGAGGGAGGGAAACCAAAGTCGAGATCGAATGGCGCACCGCGTTCGGGAGAACTGGTATCAAACATAAAAAAAGGAGGGACCGAAGTCCCTCCCCTGTAGTTTAACTACCCTTATTTTCTTTTATGTGCTTGTTAAGCTCTCTAGCTTCCCTAAACAGAAAGGGTTTGTACTTAGCCACCCCGCCTTGGAACACTACATGGAGATGCATGAACTCATTTTCTTGTTCATCGTGGATGAACATGCTGTAGGCACATTTTGAAGGATGCACGGAGTATTTATTCCACGGTTTTGTATCTTTAACTATATGCACTTTAAATCTGTCTTCCATGTCTTACCTTTCTGGTTGTGGGGGGGCCGAAGCCCCCCGGTTAATTACTTTCCAAGTATGGCACCGAGACCATGTTTACTGTTAAGACGATTACGTTCTGCCTCGGCTTCTTCTCTGGTCTCGAATTGAGCGGTAGCGTAGTGGTCACCATCTTTTACGACGTAAAAAATATCGTAGAAGTGATTGATTTTGTAGGGTGCTAATGTTTCTACCATTGTCTGCCTCTTATACTACGTAAGCCGCAAGTTAAACTGAATTGCCCAAGGATAAGAGCTAATAAAAGAACTAGATCTTTTGGGTTTCTCACATGCTCTAGGATATTCATCAGAACTAATGTTAACATTGCAGTTCCGAATATTATTGCGACTATTGTTAGACATTTATCCATTGTCTTTCCTTCCTTTAAAAAATGGGGGGGCCGAAGCCCCCCCGTAGTTGATAACCTAGCGCTTCGATACCTCATCTTTTGCCTTTTTCAGCAAATTGATTGTTTCTTCGCAATCAAACAAGGTATTTTCTGCCGCCTGTAGATATTCAATCAGCTCGACCAACGTGGTCTCGGTCCTTTCTTCTACAGATTTTGGAACCCGAGGTTTTTTCTTAACACCATTTTTGATGTCTTCTCGACGTTGGAGTTGCTTTTTGAAATCGCTTACGCGTGCTCCGATAGCTTGTTGAATGCCCCGCTTCTCGATCTTTTTCGTGTCATCCAACTCCTTGGTGTTCTTTTCCAAGAGCTTCTGTTGGGACGCTGTGAAACCCGCGACAACTGCGAGTTTTAATGCCGCATAGCGCTGTTTATGTTCAGCGCTTGTTTGTTCACCCTTCTTTGGAGCGGTACAAAACATGGCGGTATACCCAGCTTTTAGCAAGGCATCTACAGCTAAACCGTAAGTTTTTATACCTAAATAATGCTTACGGACAGCTTTTACAACGCTCCCACGCGTTGTCGTTGGCAATTCATAGGACATTGTCCTAATCCTTTCTGGCGCTTCTGAACGACGCCAGAAGCGCCGGTTATTATCGAACGTTAAATCAAACAACATCATGTTGTGCCGTTCGATGGTGTACATTATACACATATTGTTTGATATTAGTAGGGATAGATTGACATGTTTTGGTACTAATAGATATTAACTGCTAAGATTTAATAGTATATATAGCTCGGGTACCGGTAAATTTATATTGATTGACCCCACCCCTACCCCATGACCCCGTAGAATAAATGAGCCTCGTGGCGCTCCTATATAATACTAATAGCCCCGAATATTTTTCATATTTCTGGTTTTAGATCTTCTTTATTGATCCGGGGTACCACGTGTACTTTATGGGTGTCCATGTTTACATAGGCTATGCGAACTCCAAACAGTTTTTGTTCTTCTGTCAGTACACGGTGGATTCTATGGGGTACGTTGCGGCCTTTAAGATATCTTTTTGTATCCTTCTTTGCGTCGAACAGATACACTTTCCCTGTTTCCCCTGATATACCTATTACATCTACGGGGCCGAACCCTGCGGGAGGTATGAATACATAGAAACCACGCCGCATTAAATATTCTGCAAGGATCGTTTCACAAATTTGTCCCTCTAGGTGTCGTTTATCCATATATAGAAGACCCCCCCTTTGGAGTCCCAAACTTCTTGTGAAAACTTTTTATTTTTGATATATGTTGCACAACGGTTAATTACCTGCGGAAAAAATTAATGACTTTAGTTATAGAACCTGAATTGGGAGTTCCTTTTTCCCCGGACATCCCTTATGTAGATCTGCGGGAGCGAGCTGAAGCTGCTTGCAACACGGCTTCTAAATTATCTGAACACGGGTTGGACATAAAACCTACCAAGGAAGATAAAGATATAGCGGCTAAGTTAGCTGTAGCTTACGCAGATAACCCCGAAAAAGTCTCTAAAAAAGTTTCAGCAAAAAAAGCAGCTACTTTAACCCCTGCATCCTTGCTTATGACAAACAGTATTCTGCAGGAGTTTGGCCGGTCGGTTGTAGAGAGTGCCATACAGATACGGCATATGGTCACAAACAAGCTTGTTCTTGAAACGGATAACCCTGACCCCCGTGTACGTATCCGGGCCTTGGAGCTGTTGGGAAAAATTTCCGATGTAGGTCTGTTTGCAGAAAAGTCCGAGGTCACTATAACACATCAGTCGGCGGATGATTTGCGGGACAAGTTGAGATCCAAGCTGGCAAAACTTGTAAACCCCAAGGAGGAAGACGAAGTTATTGTTATAGACGGTGAAGCAACGGATATTGATACTGCTCTTGAATTAAAAGAACCTTCTGATGCCGGATAGCATGATACTGGGAGAGAGTATTTCAAGGGAGGATGTTCAGCATATGTTGAACAACCTTGATAAGTTTTCTTCGGAAGAGCTGTCAGAGATTGATACCCTTGTAGATGAACTTTCTATCAGACACCGTAATAAGGAAGTACGCGATGACCTGCTGGAATTTTGTAAATACATGCAGTCGGATTACAAGGTAGGCAAACATCATAGTATTCTCGGTAATATGCTCATGGATATAGAGCGCGGGGGCAAGGATCGTATCTGTGTTAACATCCCTCCGCGGCATGGCAAGTCGCAATTGGTGTCTATTATGTTCCCTGCATGGTATTTAGGGAGGAATCCGGGCAAAAAAGTGATGATGGTGTCCCATACGACTGACTTGGCGGTGGATTTTGGCCGTAAAGTACGTAATTTAATTGCAACAGACGCCTATAAGACCATTTTTCCTACCGTTTCGCTCGCAGTTGACTCAAAATCTGCCGGTAGATGGAATACAAGCGTTGGTGGGGAGTATTATGCGTGCGGTATAGGGGCATCTATCGCGGGTCGTGGTGCAGATTTGCTGTTGATTGATGATCCGCACTCGGAACAGGACGTTATTAATGGTAATTTCGGGGTTTTCGAGAAAGCTTATGAATGGTTTACCTATGGTGCCCGTACCCGTCTTATGCCGGGGGGTAGTGTGGCGATTATCCAGACCAGATGGCATATGGATGACCTGACTGGACGTGTTGTTGCCGATATGTCCCAGAATACCAAGGCTGACCAGTATGAAATAGTGGAATTTCCTGCTATACTGGAGGTACCGGATAAAAAAGGCCCCGATTATGTACAAAAACCGTTATGGCCTGAGTTTTTTGATCTGGACGCACTGCTTCGTACCAAGGCTTCGATGCCTACATTCCAATGGAATGCCCAGTACCAGCAGGAACCTACGGCTGAAGAAGCTTCTATTGTAAAAAGGGAATGGTGGCAGTCGTGGGGGGATAAGGAAGCGCCGTTGTGTGAGTATATTATAATGTCTCTGGATGCAGCGGCGGAATCACATAACCGGGCTGACTTTACGGCGCTTACTACATGGGGTGTTTTTTTAAATGAAGATACAGATGCCTATAATATTATCCTGTTGAATAGTATTAAAAAGCGTCTGGAGTTTCCTGAACTAAAAGAATTGGCTATGGAAGAATATTCAACATGGGAACCGGACTCTTTTATTGTGGAGAAAAAGAACTCCGGTACAGCTTTGTATCAGGAGATGCGTAGGATGGGTCTGCCTGTACAGGAATATACCCCGCATAGAGGATCAGGTGATAAACTTGCACGGTTAAATTCTGTTTCCGATATTGTGTCATCAAGTTTAGTATGGGTACCGGCTACACGTTGGGCGGAAGAACTTGTAGAAGAGATTGCAGGGTTTCCGTTTATGAGTCATGATGATCTGGTTGATTCCACAGTTATGGCTCTTATGAGATTCCGGCAAGGTGGGTTTATCAAATTACCTTCTGACGAACCGGAGCCAATACGGTATTTCAAGCAACGTAACGGTGGGTATTATTAGTAATGGTGTTGATATGGAATGGTTGATTCAAACTCTTGGAGCTAAGTTGTGCTGCATCATAAGTTCCTCAGTGGGCGGCTCAGTGAACGTTCTTGTTAAGAGGCAGTTTGACTGGATGGGTCTTAAAGGTGTCGGCATTGCAATTATTGTCGGTATTATCGCAGCGGAGTGGTTTATTCCGCCTATTATGAAGCATTGGGAACTGGATATGACATGGGGGCCAGCTATGGCTTTTGTTATCGGTTATTGCGGGATTCGTTTATTACCGGCAATCGAGAACCGTCTAAAGAAAGTAATCAAAGATGGCTGAACGTAAAAATTCAGTATCTAAGCATGAACAGGCACGTGCGGCTCTTAGAAAGAGTGCAGAAATAGATGAATTGCTTCGACAGAGTATCCAACTTGGGGATACCGAGTATGTGGCAGGTATACCTTTGGAGGGTAATTTTATTTCGCAATTAGGGATTGAAGATACTCAACGAAGAGCAGACAAAAAAGGGCCATTGGGTCTTTCTGAATATATACATCATATTATGAGAACTAATACAGGCGAAATAATTAACCCAGTTCCAGAAGAAAGGCTATATGGCACCGGGGTTCGAGGGCGATATTTCCCCACAGAAAATCCTCCCCACGTGGCCGGTCATATGTATATTAATACTACAGATATAGCCGACAAGTTTGGTCCCACTACATTAACTGGGCGACTTGCAAAAGATCAGGCAGCATTGGAGGCACCTCTGAGTGGTAATCCAGTTGTGGCACATGAACTCGGGCATACCGGATTGAATGCATTACGATATTCTCATCCTGATTTGATAGCAAAGGGGAGAAAGTTAAAGTTATCGGAGGAAGATATTTTAGAGGTTATAGATGCGCAGAAGAATTATATAGGTAAAAAATTCCCTGAAAGATTACTCTCAGGGGTAAAAAATAAGGCCGCACGAATTAATCTAGTTGATGAGGCTATGAATCCAACCAATATAAGAATGGCTAAGGCTTTGGCATCTGGGCCAGAGAATAAAGGTGTATGGGGGTCATTTATTTCTTTATTTAAAGAGGCTTCTGAAAAGAGAAAAAAAGGGGAAAAATTATCTTCTCGTGAACAGGCGATAGTTGATTATATAAGACGTTTACAAAAAGCTGCTCGTGCAGAGCAACTCAGGAAAAGGGCTAAATCATGGCAATAGAAAAAGCATTAACTCCTCTACCTGATATGGTTGGTGAAGAAGCCGTCGGGGAAGAGCTTGAGATTGAAATTGTTAATCCTGATATGGTTACTCTTGATGATGGTAGTGTTGAAGTAACGCTTATCCCCGGTGAGGACACCAAGGATGGTTCTTTTGAAGATAATATTGCTGACACCTTAGAAGAAACTGAATTACAGAACCTCGCTAATGAAGTTATAGGACTAGTTGATGCCGATGTCGATTCCCGCAAGGATTGGGCTGATACTTTTGTTAAAGGACTTGATGTTCTCGGGTTTAAATATGAAGAACGGACAGATCCGTGGGATGGCGCGTGTGGGGTGTATTCTACTATCCTTGCTGAAGCGGCTATTCGTTTTCAAGCGGAGACAATGAGTGAAACTTTTCCTGCTTCCGGGCCGGTGAAATGTAAAATACTCGGGGAAGAAACCAAGGAGAAGGAAGAAGCGGCTGATCGTGTCAAGGCGGATATGAATTATGAGTTAACGGAACGTATGGTTGAATACCGTCCGGAACATGAGCGTATGCTTTATAGTTTAGGTCTTGCGGGGTCTGCTTTCAAGAAAGTTTATTTTGATCCTACTATAGATCGTCAAATCGCTGTTTATGTTCCTGCTGAAGATGTCATTGTACCTTACGGCGCGTCTCATATAGAGAGTGCGGAACGTGTTACACACATTATGCGTAAGACTAAGAATGATCTGAAAAAACTTCAGGTAAACGGGTTTTACCGGGATATAGAACTTGATGACCCGCAACCTTTTCATACGGATATAGAAGAACGTAAAGCAGAAGAGGGGGGTTTTTCCGTAACGGATGATGATCGTTATGCAATATATGAAATACATGCTGACTTAATTATTGAAGGAATTGATGATTCTGAGGAAGAGATAGCAAAACCGTATGTAGTTACTATAGAACGTGGTACTTCCGAGGTGTTGGCTATACGTCGAAACTGGAATCCTGATGACCCCCTTATGTTAAAGCGTCAGCATTTTGTACATTATGTATATGTACCGGGGTTCGGATTTTATGGTTTGGGCCTTATTCATATTATAGGAGGTTATGCTAAGGCTGGAACGAGCCTTATTCGCCAGCTTGTCGATGCTGGCACTCTGTCGAATTTACCGGGGGGTATAAAAGCCCGTGGTCTCAGAATAAAAGGGGATGATACTCCGATAGAGCCGGGGGAATGGCGTGATGTAGATGTGCCGTCAGGGAGTATACGTGATAATATTTTACCCCTCCCGTATAAAGAACCGAGTCAAACACTTCTGGCGTTGCTTAATCAAATCACGACTGAAGGGCGTCGTCTCGGGGCTATCAGTGATATGAACATTTCTGATATGTCGGCCAATGCTCCTGTGGGTACAACATTGGCATTACTTGAACGTACTCTTAAACCTATGGCCGCAGTACAGGCCCGTGTTCATTACGCGATGAAACAGGAGTTCAAACTTCTTAAAGCAATAATGGCCGAATATGCGTCTGAAAAATATGATTACGAGCCGCTTCGCGGGGAAGTATGTGCGCGGAAAGAAGATTACGAGACTACCGATGTAATTCCTGTAAGTGATCCTAATAGTTCTACTATGGCGCAGCGGGTTGTACAGTATCAGGCTGTGCTCCAGATGGCTCAATCTGCACCCCAGATATATAACCTGCCCCAATTACATAGGCAGATGATAGAAGTATTAGGTATCAAGAACGCAGATAAACTTGTTCCCACAAAAGATGATATAGTTCCCACAGATCCTGTGAGCGAAAATATGAATGCGCTTATTGGAAAACCGATGAAAGCATTTATATATCAGGATCAAGATGCTCATATCGGAGCACATATGGCGTTTATGCAGGACCCGCAAGTTGCCCAGTTGATAGGACAGAATCCACAGGCGCAACAGATCATGACATCATTGCAAGCACATATCGCAGAGCATTTGGGATTTAATTACCGTAAACAGATCGAAGAGAAACTTGGTGTTCCGCTTCCACCACCAGATCAGCAATTATCTGAAGAAGTTGAAGTTAATCTTGCACGACTTGTTGCAGATGCAGGTAAACAACTTACACAGGCACACCAGCAAGAGGCAGCGCAGAGAGAGGCAAAAC